>VTLG01011053.1_pt1 | contig 41595 bp, 53 predicted proteins | sample 4694571 | NCBI WGS metagenome assembly VTLG01 (sample SAMN12604809, study PRJNA352737) | marine metagenome | biome: ENVO:00000447; feature: ENVO:00000209|ENVO:00000569|ENVO:01000036; material: ENVO:00002151; isolation source: viral sequences binned using virsorter ...
AGAGGACAAGGTGCTTATCTATCTAGTGGTAGTAAGTCTGCATCTATGCAGGCCTGGGCTATGGGTAGAGTAAACAGTTTTATTAAAGGTGGTCATTCACAAGATAACGATTTAAAGCGGAAGGGTGGTAAGAAAAAACGTGCCTCCAAAAAGAAAAAAAAGTAGACGTAAGGTTCCTTATGAAAAAGGTGTCCCATCTAAATACCTTAAGAATAAAAAAAATTCAAAGGCTTCTGTTGCTCGTGAGATTAAGGCGACTGCAAAGGCTTATAAAGAAGGACGTTATATAGATTTGAAAGCTGTACAGAAATCAAGAGCTACTAAGAAAAGGAAGCGTAAATGAAAGTAAAAGGTGTAGATATTTCTAAATTAACTAAGTCTCAACAAAATGCTATGAAGAAACATTCTAAACATCATAGTAAAAAACATCTTCAGTATATGTATAACTCTATGAGACGTGGCTCTAGTTTTTCTAAATCACATAAAGCTGCACAAAAAAAAGTAGGTAAGTAAATGGCACAAGTTAGTTGGATGTGGGGTGGCAAGAGACATTATGGTACTCTTATTAGAGAAACTAAAACACATAAGTTTGCTAGAACTAAAAATGGTAAGATAAAGAAAATTAAGAAATAATGTCACACGCAAATCGTAAAAAAGCTCTACTTAAAAAACACGGACTTAAAGGTGTTAACAAACCTAAACGTACACCTAAGCATCCTAAGAAGTCACACGTTGTTCTTGCACAGGAAGGCCATAATTTAAAGTTAATTAGATTTGGTCAACAAGGAGTATCAGGTGCAGGTAAAAGTCCTAAGTCTGCAAAAGATAAAGCTAGACGTAAATCTTTTAAAGCTAGGCACGCAAAGAATATTAAAAAGGGAAAGATGTCAGCAGCCTATTGGGCGAATAAAACCAAATGGTAAATATAGTATGTGCAGTTCCAGATTGTGCAAATTTATTACCTAAAGGCCAAAGAAAATTTTGTTCAGACAAATGCAGACAATTAATTGATAAGAGGAAATGGCGTGCTAAGAAAAATGGAGAGGTCTATATTCTTCCTGAGAAAAAGACTAATGCTAACGCTAAGAAACCTAAAAAAGAAACTAAATCGGAAGATGGACGAGCTAGTGCTAGACGTGGCAATGTCTATGACAAATTCATACAAGATGGAATTATTCACGAAGTACTACAGGAAAGCATTACAAGAGATGAAGCAGCTAAATTACTTAAAGTTAGTAAAGCACAAATTTCAAGATTTATGGCTGCGTATCAAGAAGATGTTGAGTTAGAAAAAGCACAACAAGATTGGGATGTACCTGATGCTGCTATTGAATCGTTAGAAAGTTTTACAGAATTTAGAAATAGATATTTTTTAACTGAAAAAGGTATACCGTTTGAGACAGCACCCTTTCATAGTAAATGGATACAAGCACTTAATAAGGCCATAGATGAAGGTGGTCAGCAGATGATACTGTCACCACCAAGACACGGTAAAACAGAATTGTTAATACATTTTGCTATATGGCGTATTATGAAAAATCCTAACATAAGAATTATGTGGGTAGGTGGTAACGAAGATATTGCAAAAAACTCTGTGTTGTCTGTAATAGATACATTAGAAAGTAACGAAGCATTAAAAGAAGATTTTTGTGGACCAGGTGGTACATTTAAACCTAGAACTAGAACAGGTAAGTCTTGGTCACAAAATGGTTTTACTGTATCTACTAGAACAGTACACGGTATTAAGTCACCAACAATGATAGGTATAGGTAAAGGTGGCAAGATATTATCAAGAGACTGTGACTTAATTATTGCAGACGACATTGAGGACCACGCATCTACTGCACAACCTAGTGCTAGAAACAATACTAAAAACTGGTGGACTACAACATTAGCATCACGTAAAGAGGAACATACAGCAATAATTGTTATTGGGTCAAGACAACATCCTGATGACTTATACAATTCATTATTAGACTCAGAGGCCTGGGAAACAATAGTAGAAGAAGCACACGATACTAGTTGTACAATACCTGAGCTAGAAGAAGAAGAACACTTTGATTGTATGTTGTGGTCAGGTTTTAGAACATACAAGTGGTTACAGTCAAGACGTAGAGATGCTATGACTACAGGTGGTCTACAAAGATTTGAAATGGTTTATCAGAATAGGCCAGGAGAGGGTGGTGCAACAATATTTAATGTTGAGGCTATATCTGAGTGTATGGATACAAGTAAAGTCGTAGGCCAAATACCATTACATTCTTATTTAGTTGCAGGCTTAGACCCTGCAGCAACAGGATATCAAGCTGCATTTCTTTGGGCAATACTAGATGATGGTGAAGATGCTTTGCTACAAATGGTAGATATACAAAATAACAAAGGTGGTGGTGTAGAGGAAGCATTACAGATTATCAAAGAATGGCATAGAGACTATAACTTATACCATTGGGTAATAGAAGAAAACAACTTTCAAAAAGCCATAAGGCAAGACCCTCGTATAAAAGATTATGCAAATAAGAATGGAATAATTTTAGAGGGACACGAAACATACAAAAACAAATGGGATAGTCATTTTGGTGTTACATCATTAGCACCAATGTTTCAAGACAAGTTAATTGTTTTACCATATGGCAATACTGAATCACAAGTCAAATCAGAAATGTATAGAAAACAATTATCATATTTTTCTGCAAGAAGAAAAAATATATATAAATCTGATATAGTTATGGCAAGTTGGTTTCCTATTAAAGTATTAAGGAAGTTGCAAAAAGCACATTTCTCTGATATAGGAATTGACTACACTCCTAGCTATGATGGGTTTGATATAGTAGAATGGAATGACGCTCCGTGGAGATAAATTGTTAGTTAAAGACATACTAGACAGAACAAAATATTTAAAAGCAATGCACGACCAAGCATTGCCTGATAGAGCTAGATTTCGTGCAATTATCAACGGAGGAGAACACGGCATAAAGGCTTTACTAGGTCAATCTTTATCTAGCACAGATGCAGATATGTTACCTGCTCCTAACTTATTACTATCAGCACTAGACAGACTTGCACAGAAAATAGGTAGAGTTCCTGCTTTAGATGTACATATCACAAACCCTAGAGATAGTGAAAGAAATAAAAAGAAAAAAGATAAGCTAGAACGTATTGTTACATCATACGACCAGTTTCAACAACTTGAATTACAGTTACCACAAGTGGCTAGATGGTTACCAGGATATGGTTTTGCTGTATGGGTTATAACAACTAAGACTGACCCTCAAGGTCATACATTCCCTGTGGCTGAATTAAGAGACCCATACACTACATTCCCTGGTTATCAAGGTGCAAATCAAATGGCAGAAGAATTAGTGTCAATTAGAAATGTACCTGTTAACAATTTAATTCAAATGTACCCTGAACTTAAAAGCTATTTTGCAGAACGTAGTGATGAACAAGATGACCCTTATGGATTTACTGTAGGTTTATATAATAACTATGCACAAGATGGTTCTTGGGAAAACTCAAATGACAATGGTGAGTTAATAGTAGAGTATATAAACCCTGAAGGAACATACATTGTACACGTTGCATCACAGAAAATAGTTGACTTTGTACCTAATCCACTTAAATCAGGCCCTGCTTTTGTTTGTGCTAAAAGATATTCTTTTGACCAAATACAAGGACAGTTTGACCAAGTAATAGGATTAATGGCTGCTATGGCCAAAATCAATGTTATGTCAGTTATTGCTATGGAAGATGCTGTATTTACAGAAACAAACATAGTAGGTGAAATAGAATCAGGTCAATACAGAAAAGGCCGAAATGCTATAAATTACTTAACACCAGGTTCTCAAGTAATTAAACCAGTAAATAATCTGCCTTACCAGTTGTTTGAATCTGTATCAAGAATTGAAAGACACCTTAGAACAGTAGCAGGTTATCCAGTAAGTGATGATGCTATATCTCCTAATTCTTTTGTAACAGGTAGAGGATTAGAAGAATTAAACGCAGGTATAGGTGCTATGGTAAACGAATATCATAAAGTATTACAAGTTGCTATACAAGAAATAGATTACAAAAGATTAGAGTTAGATGAGTTAGTTTTGAACAAACGTAAGCCACTAGTAGGAACTATTAGAGGTGCTGCTTTTGCTGAAAACTACACACCTAAAACAGATATTGATGGTAACTATCTTACAAGACGTAAGTATGGTGCTATGGCTACATTTGATGAGGCAAGTAAAGTTATTACAGGTTTACAGTTACTACAAGCAGGCATAATAGATAAATCTACAATGCAACGTGAAATGGATGGTTTAGAAGATTTACAAGCTATAAATGAAAGAATTACAAAAGACAAGGCCGAAAGTGTTATGTTTGATTCATTACTAGCACAAGCTACACAAGGTGACCCTAAAGCATCTATGGCTTTGGTAGAAATATATAATAAACCAAATCAGATAGGAACAATACTTAAAAAGTTTTATACAGCAGAAGAACCTGAACCAAGTCAACAAGAAGCTATGATGGCACAAATGTTAGGTCAAGGAGGCCCACCACAGCAAGGACCACCACCAAGCCCTAATCAAGTATTGCAATTATTAGGAGGTGGGTAATGCCTGAACCTGAAGATTTTGAAAGAAACAATAGAAGATTTCACGAAATTGTTATGAATGAAGATTGGCAAGTCAATAAACTTGATGTTGCTGAGTTGTACTTAAATGACCAATTAGAAGATTTTAGACAAGAAAACTTAGAAGAAGAGTGGAGTAATATGGATGGATTAACAATAATATATGTTCCAGGATATGGAAAGTTGCAGATGGTGTGGGTAGAAGATGACCCGAGGTAATAAAAAAGCATTTAATATAGATGCACAAAGAGGAGAAGGTTCTGCTGAAAGAGAAGCAGCTTTAAGAGGAGTTCCTATTGCTATAAACGAAACAGATGCTACTATACCAGGACCAACAGAACCACAAGGTACGAATATTCCAAATAACAATCCGTTACAACAACTTGCAAACAATGGAGGTGCGTTTGCTCCGTCAGGAGATAGCAGAGGGTTTACAGAATCATTAACAAATCAAGATAACTTTCAACCTGTAGAACCAGGACAAGCTAGTAATGTAAATATGATTCTCGCTGCTATAAACGATATACTGGGAGGTAGTGAAGAAGCAAGCTCAATGATAGGATAAGATATGGGTTTTTATGCTTTTGAACCACCTGACCTAGAAGAATCATATATTGATAAATCTAAAGAACGACAGAATAAATACGCTGCTGTTAAAAATGTAATTAGACAACAACCTAAAGTAGGCGAAAACTTAGAAGATATTACTAATAGATTTGGTAATAATTTAGGAAGAGACATTATGGTTGGTAGTGCTTTGCTAGGTTATTCATCTATTTCTCCTGAAGTTCAGTTATTAGTCGAAAGACAAATGGAAATAGAAAAAGAACAAAGTAGAAACTTTTGGGAGCAGACTAAAGGTGCAGGTAGAGGATTAATTAGAAATGCTATAGTTGGTATGGATTCATTAGCTGAAGCTACTGTTAAAAGACCATTTCAAGCTGCAGCACGTTCATTAGCTGACAATGGTATGAATATAAACTTAGCATACCTACAAATGTTTTCTAATTTAGTTGGATTAGATAAACCAGTTATGAACTTAGCACTAGGTAATGATTATGCAGAATTTAGACAAGACTATGAAGCAGCAAAAAAAGAGTTAGGCCCTACACAAGCAGGATATGCTATACGTGAATTAGCAAAAGGCAATAGAGTTAATTTAGGTAGAGGATATTTTGGAAACTCTACATTAGCTAGAGATACTGATATATATAAAGAATTAGCACAAACAATAAGAGACCCTAATCAATTAGCTGCTATTGAAGAATCAATACAAGCACAATTAGGTTTCGATATCACAGGGACTGAAAGAGCAAAAGTAGAAGCTAATAAATATAAAGGAGTAACTATAAGCCCTGGTAGGGTTGCTGCTGTTCAAATTGCTGAACCAGGAACTGATAGATTTAAGTTTGTATCAGGCCTGATAGATGGAGTTGTTACTCTTGGATTTGACCCAACTAACCTTGCAGGTGCTTGGGCAACAAAACTTACTAAAGCAGGAAGAACTTTTAAAGTTGGTGAAAATGTAGTAGATGCAAGAAATACAGTAGGTATAAGAACTGCTACAGCACAGGGCGAAAGAGTTTATCAAAGAGTACTTATGAAAACAGATGATGTAACATCAGAACCTGTATTAGTAGATGTAGGACCATCTATTTTAAAAGGTGATAAAACGTATACACTAGATGAATTAAATGATATAGCTGCACAAAATGGTAGACAAAATCCATATTTTCCTCAAACTGCTGAATCTCAAAAGTATTTAGATGAAGGATTTCAAAATAATTTTGGTTTAAATTCAGCTACTAGTGATGAGATATTTATAAATAATATTGCAATTACAGAAGCCGCAGACTTTAAAAACGGAAAATATTATCAACAAAGTAGGCCAGGAATTAGAGGTAATTTTCTTGATAATATTTCTAAAGACCTTAGAGGTTTAAACAAACAACAATTAGCAAAACGTACTAGAGGTACTCCTTTAGAAAAATACTTTAATAACAAAGCACAAAATTATGTATTTGATGAAGATGCACAAAAAGTTTTTATTGACGATATAGCTTCTGACCAAGGCTTTTTTAAAGATATGGTAGCTTATGTAGGAGCAGACAGGTACATTACAAAAGCAGCATATGATTCTATAGAAGAAGTTATAGACAGCACAATACTACACGAAGCTGCTCACTCCTGGATTAGCAAAGGATATGCTCCTAAGTCACTGTCTTTTGATACAAATACTATTCCTAGAAGAGCATTAGGTATATTTATGAAAGGTGGCCGTAGAAAAAGAAAAGAAAAGAGATGGTTAGATGCTGCAACTAAAGCTAAAGATAAAGGTATTTCTTCTTCGTGGGATGATATAGATTGGGCAAAAACATATTGGAAATTAGAAAATGAAGTGAATGAGCTCACTACAAACTTTAAAACAGCTTACATTAATGAAATAGATACTTTAAAAAATGCATCAGGAATACAAAAATTCCTTAAACCATCTTTAAATAAAGTAGATTTTGAAGAGTGGCATACAACTGTTGGCCAAACAATATATGATTTTATAGCAGAACAAATACAAAAAGGTGGATTTAGGTTTCAAGATATTAGAAAGATTATGCCTGAAGCTAGTCCTTCAACAATACAAGCTATGCTTGATAATCCTACACTAGATAATATTGCAGAACTTGTAGCTAGAGAAGTCAGGACTGGTGGTATATCTAAAAGACTTGACCCATACAGTTCTACATTCAAAGGTGGTATATCAAGAAAATTAGGTAAAACACTTGGTCGTAATAATAAATTGTTAGATGACGGTGCAAGAATAGATTTTTCAGATATGGGTAATTTCTTAGGTGTAGGTGCTGTTATTAGTAGAAAATATACAGATAGTGCAATAGCTAAAATATTTGGACAAGTTAGTCCTGCATTTATATCTGCAACTAATCACACACAAGGTTTAAGAGAAATGGAAAAATTAATTGAATCATTACCTTTTGAAGAAGCAGTTAGAAAAGATTTGTACAAAAAATTAGCAAGTGCAGACGCTGCTATTTTAAGCAGTGCATTAGACGGCAATCCATATTCTAAGTTACGTTTAACAGAAGAATTTTTTAAGTTACTAAATGGTAAAGGTACTCCTAAAGATGCAGGAATACTAGGTGAATTAGAAAAACTATTAGGTGCTAAGACAGGATTACCTGGTCAGCTAGGTGGAGGTATTACAAAGTTTGTAGCAGAAATACAAGAAGCTAGAAAATACTGGGTTTCTTTAGTCGGTGATGATGTTGTAGATGTGGGATTTGGTACTGCTAAGTCTTCACAACAGTTTCCTAACAGAATAAGAAGTTTAACAGATGATGCAGCTACAGCACAAAAATTAGACGACTTGGCAAAAAAGGGTGAAGGAGAAGAGTTAAAGAAATTTATTATGACTACATTTGGCAATAAAGAAGAAGCATTACCTTCAGCTCATTTGTTGTCAGAAATGCTTGTAGGTAATATTCCTTTGTTCGACCCTAATGAAATCTTTAGAGTACTTGGAACATTTAGAAATAGTCTATTAAAGATATCAGGGGTTGGAGCATTGACTGGTTTAAAGAGAGTAGACTTTACACAACTACTAGGAAAAGACTTATCTAAAAATCCTATATTCAGACTTGCATCTGAAAATGATAATTTTGCAAAGTATATGTCAGATTGGGAGTTACCTAAGAAATCATTATCAGGTAAAAAAGTTTCTCCTGCATATATAAAAGAATTACAAGATAAAGCTATAGATGAACTTATAACTGAATATAACAAAATAACAAACGAAGGTTTAACAAGAAACGTATTAGATTTATCTACTGATGATGACACTTATGAATTATTTAATATGCTTACAACAACAGAGCAATTTAAAAATGCAGCCAATGTAGGAAACATTACATCAAATGCAATTACTAAAGGAATAGCAAAATCACTTTATGCAAAGAAATATAGTGATGGTGGTGTGAGTATTGTTAACAGAGGGTATACAAGATTTGCAAATAATGTTATGCAAACTGCTTGGAAACCATTAACTCTTTTAAGGTTTGCGTGGACTACAAGAGTTATTATGGAAGAGCAACTTAGAATGTGGGCTGCAGGGTTTAGTAATATATTTACACATCCATTATCGCACTTTGCTTGGGCTTTAAAACCTGATGCAAAATTTGCAAGAGGTACAGCAAAAATTCTTGACGCTTTGCCATTTCCTAAAGATATGCGAGCAGGTGATAAGTTTGTAGAAAAACTTAGAAAAGGAGAACTTGATATATTAGGAAGGCAAATGAAAGATGAGTTTCTATTTAAGCAAGCAATGTCAAGAGGTTCTAATGGAATAATGATACGTAAAGCAGCTTCTATTGATAGGTTTTTTCAAACTGTTAAAAAAAGTTCTGTAACTGAAAGTAGAGCAAGTAGATATAACTTTGCAGAAGGTTGGCTTACAGAACTAAATTTAATGGCTGATGATGATTTAATGCAAACTGTTGCAGGAATAATTTATGATTATCAAAGACCTACTCATTTTAGAGGACCATCAACTCCATTTACATCATTTGATGAACTAGCAGATTTTCTTGTAGGCAACACAACAACAAGAGAATATATGCAACAAATAAGAGGATTAGCAGCACGTTCACGATTTGGAAGCACAACAAGACGGGTAAGAGAATCTGATTTAGAAAGAATACGTAATGCATATAAAGATTGGGTATCTAGTGGTGATGCTGTAACAGATTACGGACGTAGATTAATAGATGGAGACAAAGACAGAACAGTAGAGTTGTTACAAAGTTATGCAGCTAGATTATATGACAAAGCAGGTGGAGGTGGTGGTTTTAGAAAATATGTAGTTAATACTGAACTGCAAAGCTATGAGGAGACTTTACAACAAGTAGCAATGGGTACCGAATCATTTGAAGATTTACTTAAAAAAGGAATTGTTCAAGAAGTAGATAAAGGATTTATAGTTAAAGAATTAGGAGATACTGATGCATTAGCTAAACCTATGATATATGAATTAATCGCAGGTGAACAATCCGAAAAGTATGTTAAGTGGGTTGCTACAAAAGAAGTTGATGTATTAAGTCCAAGGATGCAAAAAGACCTAGATGAAGCAATAAAAGCAGAAGTTGGTTTTAAAGGAAGAGAACTTACCAATAAAGAAATGGACGAACTTATTGAAATGGTTAAAACAAATTATGACTATAAACCAGTTCCTTTAGGCTCTGCAGCATCTGAAAATCAATACAAAATAATAAAAGATATTCTATATAAACAAACTAACTTTGGGCCTGATGTAGTAAAGCTATCAAGACAATTTGAAGAAACTGGAAGATTTTCTAAAAGTATGTGGGACAAAAAATTAGAAGATTTGTTTGATTTGTTTATGTCAATACCTACAAACAAACTATCTCGTGCTCCTGCATTTAGGCAATTTTATTATTCTAATTTAGAAAAGCTAGCTGATAGATTAGAAGCAGATGCTTTAGCAAGAATACTAAGAGACCCTACAACAGCACAGTCTATGCCTAGAAGTACTCAAAAGAGATTACGTGAACTTGTACCTAAAGCAGCAGGTGAAGGTATAGGTATTGATGATTTAGAACAGTTTGACCAAATGTTAAAATCCTTGGCATTAACAGAGACAGAAGATTTATTATACAGTTTAAATAAACGGTCACAGTTTTCACAAGCAACTGCTTTGATTTTCCCATTCGCAGAAGTTCATTTAGAGATTGCAGGTACTTGGACAAGACTTTTAAGAGAGAACCCAACAAAAGCAAGAAGAGCTTCTATAACAACGCAAACTCTTAAAGAAGGTAATCCATTTAATTGGAACTTCTTAGGTGGAGATGCAGGTGAAGATAAACCTATGATTTACACAGACCCAAATACAAATGAAGAAGTATTCGTATTCCCATTGTTAGACCCATATATAAGAAGATTTTTTGACAATGTACAAAAAGATGATTTAGGTGGAGCTGACCCTGCAGTAGATGTTAACTTAAGAACCGTAGGTTTTGTATCAGGAGTAAACATAGTAGCAGGTGGACTTATACCTGGTGTTGGTCCTATCGCACAAGTAGCTGCTCGTACACTTATGCCTAATATGAAAGAAACAGATGCATTGTACGACTTTATATTTCCGTTTGGTGAGCCACAAGGTGATGCATTACAACAAGCAGCAGATATCTTTATACCGCCTTGGGTACAAAAAATTGGTGGATTTATGCAAGCTAGTCCTGAAAATTGGAGTAGACAATTAATTAATACGCAGAAAGAAGTACTTAGAGCTAAGTTGGTTAGTGGTGCTGTACCTATGGGTGAAGAACCTAGAACTCAAGAAGAAATGGATAGAATACTTCAAACAGTTAAACAAGATGCAATGGTAATACATTTAATTAAATCTGCAGCACAGTTTAGTTTTACATCTCCTTCTTTTAGATGGGAGGTAGAAGTAGAACCAGGTGGTTCAGCATTTGTAGACCCACTTGAATTAAAGAAACGTGGTATCGACCCTGATGGAAGAATATTTGGTTTTAATACTTTGCAATCTGTTTATGCAAGATTTTTAAATGAAACACAAGATGAACAAGTAGCAACAGAATTATTTATAAATGTATTTGGAATTAACCCAACCTCTTTAATTATAAGTAAATCAAAAGAAATTAGAAGAGTTCCATACACAGACCAAGCACTTGAATATGCACAAGAAAATGAACAGTACTATGACAAGTATGCAGATGTATTTTATTATGTAAGGCCTGATGTAGGTATAGATGAATTTGTTATGGCATCTTGGAATAATTCATTTACAGATGATTACCTAGGTGATTATGCAGCTCGTGTAGATTTAGACTTAGGAGAATATGCACAGTTACAAAATCAAGCCGCAGGTAGAATGGCATTAGAGTATGTTAGAAGAAGAGTCAATGACCCTAACAGCACTATGTTCATACCTAATGATGATATTAGAAATAACTTCTTGGCATTGTATAAAGACCAACTAGCAGATTATTTTGTTGGCTATGGTGATAAACCATATACTGAATCAACTACTGATGTTGATAATGTATTTGACCAGTTAAGAGGATTAGCAAAAGAACCTGAGTTACAAGATGAAGAAGTCATTATTGCTTTGAATATATGGTTAGAAAATTTTGATAATGCAACTATGTTAAGAAGAGGAGAAACAGGTGGCGTTATCTCTGAAATAAAAAGTTCACCTCAATGGATATTTGTTAGAGATATGATTAGACAAAAAGGCAAAGAATTAGAAAAAGCATATCCATTGTTTCATTTCTTAAATAGAGATATACTAGAGAGATACTTACGAGAAAATGAAGATGACCTAATAAGATATGGTTATACTTATAATGATGCAATCAAAGGAGACCAGTAATGTGGATACTTATATCTAAAGCCATATTTAATAACAGTGGTAATATATCACAATTTAATACTGCTACTGGTGCTGACTATAGTAAAGCACTATGGTATGACAGAGAAACTGGAGAGGTAAGAGAAGCAACTCAACCTGATGGCACCCCTATAACAAATATAGAAAACTATATTCTGAGAGAACAAGAAGGTACGATAATAAGTGGACCTCCTCCAGGAAGTCCTGATAACCCTGGTCCTGCAATATCTGAGGGAGTAGTCACAAGAGAACCTAGGGCTCAGACACCTGCAGAAATAGAAGCAGCATTTGAAGCGTATTACAATGATGAAAACTTTATTATTCCTGGTGGCTTTGTTATGGATGAAGAAACAAAAAAACTAGTACCTTCTCCTGATTTAGATATTCTAGGAGTTCCTGAACCTATTATAAACCCTGATGATTTGATTGCAGGTAGGTTAGCAACACAGGGTATAGAACAATTTTTAGGATTTGATGATATCGGTACACCACTGGGATATAAAGGTGCAGGGGAGGGATATGGAGATAATCCTGTATATACAAGTGCATTAGTTACTACTTTATTTATGGATGAAATGTATTCAGAAGATTACATTAGACGGTTACAAAAAAAATTAGTAGGAGCAGGGTTTTTAGTTGGCGGATTTGAAAGTGGTAATTTAGATATACAAACTCAAGCAGCTATAACTGCTGCTATGTCAGAGCATAATATAGACGGTAGAGTGCCTTACTTTGATGACGGTTTTCTTATTGAAGGTGCTTTACTTGCTTTGCAAACTACAACTGTTGTAGACCCAAAAACGGGGGAACCTACGCAAGGAATTTTAGACCCTGGTAATCCTAATAATGTTTTAGTGTCAGGTGATGAATTAGCTAACTATCAAAGTAGATATGCGTTTACTCCTAAAAGAAAACAACAGATTGTAGATTTCTTTTTCAATGAATTAGATAATGATGTTGCAGATATGGACCAAAGATTAATTGATAACTATAGTGTAGTAACACCAAAGTATGATTCAGAAACAGCAGGATATATTGCTTATGATGCAGTAAAGAATTATTTTGGTGGTGCAGAAAAACTAACTTATACAGAAGCACAATCATTAGCAGGTATAGTAAACAAATTAGTAGATGTTACTAAAAGAGATTTTGATAAAACAGTAGCTAGAAATATTAGACAAGATATAGATGCAGAAATAGCACAGTTAGACTATGACAGGTTTATTGATAAGTATGGCAGCGTAGAAGGGTATAAAGAAGAAATAAAAAAACAATACCCATTTGCAGATGATGCTATGTTAAATCAACTAGTAAATAATAAAATGAGAACCTTTGATGTAACAACTGGTGCAGAGGTAGGGCCTGCTGCTTGGCAATCAGGTGGTCAAGACCCAACTGCTGTTACAGGTGCAGGTGAAAGATTTAATAGTATGTTTAATGCAAGACTTACACGAACAATAGATAATTTATACGGTGAAGAAAAAGATTTAATTTCAAAACAAAACCTATATGACAATGCAACTACTAACTTTTTCCAAGCAGCAAGAGGACTTAGAAATTTAGGTAGAGGAGTATAATGGCAAAAGTATCTGCTAAGAAACTTGTAGAATTACTACAAAAAGCAGGAGCTAACACAGAAGATATTCCTACATTAGTTATGATATCTTTTTATGAATCAAACCTAGAATCAAGTGCAGAAAATACAAATACAAAATCAATAGGATTATTTCAAATTAATGCAAATAGACATTTTAAAGACGGTAAGCCTGACAATACTTTGAGCAGCTTTGCAGGAAAAGATATTACTTTAGAAGAATTTGAACGTAAATTAAAAGACCCACAGTACAATGCAGAGTTTGCAGTACATTACTTAAAGGTTATCAGAGAAGATTTAGAGGACGGAAGTAGTCAGTTTGGTATGGTAAGAGAAGCCAACAATGACCCATTTGGTATATGGGAAGCATACTCAGACTATGTATTACCATACCTTAGTGGTGAAATGCCTGCAGGTAGAGGTGACAATGCTGATGAAAAAAAATCAGATGTTGTTGCAGGTATAAACTCTTACGTAGATGCGTACTATACTCTAGGTATGGAAACAAATAATAATGAACCTGTAGTAGAAGAAACGCAAACAAACGAAGCTCCACCTGAACCTACACCTGAACCTAGTGGAATAGGGCAAGAGCGTAGAGAAGAGGGATACTCCGAAAGAGAAATTGTATCTTTTAAGAGAGGCGTAGATAAGATTGCAGGTATGATGAACAAAGTTAATCCTCAACATCCTGAAGCACAAAGACAAGCAAGTTTATATTTAGCTAACGTATTAGGAATGGATGTACAATCTATACCTATAGATGTACGTTCTAATTATGACGAAGTAGACACTGTTATTCTTAACTTTGTTGGTGAACTAGGTAAAGCAAAAGCGAGATAATATGACACATAAAGTACAACATACTGATGGTAGTGAAGATTGGGATTGGGATATACAACAAGCTGTTAATGAAGCTATTGCTGCAGGTCAAATACCTGAGTTAGAAGATACAGTACCTAAGCCTGATTATATTAAAGAAGGTAGTGATGGTTTATATTATTTCTTTTATACAGTAAAAGCATCAGAATTAGCAGGATTACAAAATGATATTACTGTATTTTATACATCAACATCTAGTTACAAAATGGATATTACTCCTGGTAGTGCAGATGCAGACAAAGCAAGTTCTATTAGTTTTGGTGCAATAGAAGAAGTAGACGCAAAGTTTAGAGGATATAATCCATTAGATATACTTACAACATCTATAAAAAAAGAAGGAGACTTAAATCCTTACTTGTTTACAAAAGAACAAGATGGTACATATGCAGTACTTGGTTTGTTTCTTGAAAGTATATTTGAAGGAACACCGTTAACTTATGAAGACTATGCTTACGTCAGCCCTACTATTGCTGCACTTAATGCGGACCAGTTAGCATATTTCCGTGCTATTGCATTAGGTACAGATAGAGAAAAGAATGCAACGCTAAGAAGATTACAAGATAAAACTAAATTAGAATTATCAGGTTTAGTTGCTCAGTATGGGTTGTTTGATGTAGATGAAAGTGTATTAGATTTATTTTATGATATGAGACTTAAGGGTGAGTTATCTAAAGAAGACTTAGCAGAACAATATAGATTATATATATTTCCTGAGTTACCAGGATTTAGACTTCCCAAGATTACAGAGTTTGTTGCAGACAATAGTGTAACAGCTCCAACTGCCTTAGCATATGTAGAAAAAGCTAAAGACCAAGTTGCTAAAAAGTTAGGTCAAGATTTAGCAAATTTATTTGATGAAGAAGATTACAAATTATTTAGTAATGTGTTGGCAACTAAAAATGGTGCTGCATTATTAGATGCTAAGTTACAACCTATATGGGACGAAAACGTAGCAGATAAGTATAAAGGTAAAGATTACAATACATCTATTATAGGTATTCGTTCAAAAGCACAAAGGCTTGGTGACTTAGACGAGACAGGACGAGATAAAGAATTAGTATATAATCTCTTTCAAATGGATGACCCTGAAGAACAACGAAAAGCTATGACAGCTCACTTCTTAGAAGTAGGAGATGCAGGAGCACTTAACAGAATGGCAGCAGGTTTAAAGAGCCAAGGATTAGGACAGATATATCTTTCACCTACAATTACAGGAATAGCATAATATGGCAGAGATAACTAACGAATTTCTTGCAGAAAATAGTATTAACAGAGGTCTATTATACACAGAAGATGATGGCGGTAATGTTGTATATGTTTTTAAAAATGATGAATACATAGCTGCTAGAACTACTGAAGAACTTACTGATGCATTAAGTGGTGGAGGAGTTGCGATAGCAGAGAACTTATTTACAAATGAAAGCTATGGAGAGACAGATACTACAACTGGTGATACAGGTGATGATTTAGATTTAGGTGGTTTCTTTGAAAAGCTAGACACTACATTAAATAACTTTGCTGTAGGAGACAGAGAAGATGAGCCTGACTTTGTACCTACACCAAAACAAATAGAAGATTTAATACCTTGGCTATCAGGTAAAGGTGGACTACTTCAGACATATACAAATGCTTATATAGAAACAGGCAGTGCAGACTTTGCATTAGCTACTGTAAGAAATACAGAAGAATACGGTTTGTATTATCCTGGTATAAAAAGAAGTGATGGTTCTCTAAGAATGAATGAAGCACAGTACGAGCAAACTAGAGAAGGTTACTATCGTATTCTTTTAGAAAATGATTTGAACCCATTAGTGTTTGAAGAAGCAGGTAAAGTTGCATCATTAATATCAGGTGACGTATCAGTACCACAGTTTAAAACAAGAATAGAATCAGCTAGAAATGCATTTATAGACAATCCTATTGCAGAAGAAATTAAAAGTTATTATCAAGCAAACTTCAATATGGACTTAACAGACAATGCTATATTTGCAGCTTCATTAGACCCTGACATATCTATAGCTATATTACAAAATCAAATAGCACAAGCAGAGCTAGGTGCTGAAGCAGCGTTAAAGAATTTAGATTTAAGTACAGAACAAGCACAAAGAATGATACAAGCAGGCATAACACAACAAGGTGGTATGAGGTTCTTTGCTAGAGCAAGTGATTACATTCAACAACTTAATAGATTGAGAATAGCTCAAGGTAGAACAAATGAGATAGATTTAGATAATGTTATTGGCTCAGATATAACACAAGACCCTGCAGCAGTAAGAGAACAACAACGTATATTGCAACAGCAAGCATCTGAAAGTTCTGTAGTAACAGGTGCATTTAAAAATCAACAAGGACAAGTTGCAGGCCTAACAGAAGCATAGTACACTATATATAGTGCCTGTCGAGGTCGGCACTCTAAATATAGGGTCGTAAATTCGGTAACGCCACCAAGGTGCGTTATCTGTCATTCGTAAACCCTTGTGTAAAATCCCTTTAATTACCTAGCGATTATGTTATGGGATATTTATATGCTAGAGAAGATGGAGAAAATTATGGAAGATATTAAACCAATAGAAGATACAGAAGTTGTAGATGAATCTACAGATGGTATCAAACAACTTAGAGAAGAGTATAAAAAGCTAAAAGCTGAGAATAAACAGTTTAAAGCTGATGCTATGAATACTGCTTTAGGTTCATTAGGACTTACAGCAGATAAAGGTATCGGTAAGGCCGTTACAAAACTCTATGATGGTGATGTCACAGTAGAGGGTATCAAGGAGTTTGTTGCTCAAGAGTTTGGAGAAGTTAGTAGTTCTGAACAGCCTAGTGCAGCTCCTGCAAGTAATGTAGTTGAAGCTCAATCACGTGTAGAGCAGCTCAATAAAATTGGTGTAAATGCAGAACCTGTTGACATAGGTCAAGAGTTTCTGAACTTCGTAAGTGACCCAAATACAAGTGCTAAAGATTCTATGAACGCAAAACTGCGAATGCTAGATACTTTAGCCGAACAAGACAAGTAATAATTTATATAGGAGAAGATAAAAATGGGAGCAATTAGCTTAGGTGCATCAAGCACTACAATTTATGCTCAACATATTAATAACTTCACTGGTGAATTGTTTAAAGTTGGTGGTCAAAGAACACCTCTACTTACTGCAGTTGGTGGTTTGAATGGCGGCAAAACATTAAACTCTACATTTTGGCAAGTCCAAGTAGAAGATAATGCAACCGTTTCTTCAGAACCAACTAAAGGTCAAGAGGGTTCTACACCTACAGAATATCTTGGAAGAGACAGAGCTGCATATACTTATGTAACTCAGATTTTCCACAAGGGTGTACAAATGACATACACAGCTTTAGCATCTACACAAAACCAAAATCCTTTCGACTTATCTGCAAACATTGCCAACTTTTCTGATGGAACAGGCGGCAACACAGCAGGTGACAAGTTAGCACTATTTGGTGGTAGCCCAGTGGCAGATGAGTTTGCTTTCCAAATGGAAAAAGCAATGGAAAAAGTAGCAAGAGAAGTTGAGTGGTTTGCATTCAACGGTTCTTTCTCTGACGGTGCTAATACCACCCCAGGTGATGGAACTAGAGAAATGTACGGTCTTGACGTATGGATTACCATAAACAAGAACGCCAACAACTCTGCAGCAGTCAACCCATTAGGCGGTAACTGCTACTACAACGACACAGCAGGAGACGGAACTGGTTCGGCACAAGTTATATCCTTTAAGACTATTTCAGAGTCATTAAAGAGAATGTATGACAACCACGCACCAATGACAAACCCTGTATTATGTGTTAGTCCAAAACAATTACTAGACCTTAACAACGAGCTTGTTAAAGGTACAGTTGATATAGCAGGTGCAATCATTCCTAGAGATAGAAGTGTTGCAGGTGTTGACATTGACACAATCATTACACCATTCGGTTCAATCGGACTTATGGTTATTGACCCTGATGTTATGCCAACAGGAACTGCTTTCATCTTAGACTTAGCTTACATACAACCAGTATTTACCAACATCCCAGGATTTGGTACTGTGTTCGTACGTGACTTAGACCAAGATGCCAATGCTAGAATTGGTAAAGCAATTTATATGGAGATGGGATTCGAGTTCGGACCTCCTTCATATCACTGCAAAATTCAAGCAGTAGCATAAACAATTTGAAGATTAGGGTGGAACTCCACCTCCACCCTTTTCTTCTGCTATAGTAAGGAAGATATGATTAAATCAAAACAGGCTTTAATAGATATTTCTGCAGACAACAATAACTCTCTTGGAGTTCAAACAGAAGGTATGTTACTTTGTGGTATACAATTTCCTGCAGCTATGACAGGTTCAACTATAACATTTGATTTCTCAATGGACAATTCAACATTTGTTGATGTTAAAGAAACAGATGGAACTGATGTAAGCTACACAGTATCAGCAGGAGACATTGTTAGAGTTGACCCATCAGGTTGGGCCTTTGCCAGTAATGGTTACATAAGAGTTACCTCTGATGGAAACGAAGCTGCAGATAGAAAAATAATATTACACTTTAGACATAGTTAGGAGACCCAATGAGCAATATTGGTAACCTAGTAGATAGAACCTACAGGGAATATCTTGAACCTATGGACGACCTAGTTAGTTATACGACACTATCTACAGGCATAAACAATTCAGTAACAACTTTAACTTTTAATGGTGACTTGTTATCTGTAGAAGAAGAAGATGCTATGGATGCAGGTACTGTCATTGAAATAAATCAAGAACTTATGTTGTGTACAGATTTAAACGCTGTAACTAACACAGTTACCGTAACTAGAGGTGCAAGAGGTACAACTGCAGCAGCACATACTGCAGGTGATTTAATTAAAATTTCACCACCATTCCCACGTAAAAATGTATTTGATGCTGTATGTGACCAAATAAAAAATTTATATCCTACATTATTTGCAGTAGAAACTAAACAAGTATCAGCTAAAGTTGGGTATATCCCATTGAGTGGTACAAATGATAATTACTTAATAGCTCCAATAAAAGCTATATCTCAATATACAGATTTTTCTGCAGGTACAGATGACACAGGTATTGTATATTCAGGTGTTACAGTAGAACTTGTAGACCTACCTAACCCATTTACTTATACAGATTCGGATGGTGTATCACAAACAATAACATATAGTAACAATGGACCTAACAAAGTAAATGCTGTTCAAGTGTATAACGTAAACGCAGGCCATACAGTGTATATCACATTTAAAAAGAAGTTTGTAGAACCAACTGCAGAAGATAATACACTAGCTGAAATAGGTTTAGAAAGTGAATATGAACCAATAATTATGGCAGGTGTTGCAGCACAAATAATGGCAGGTAGAGATATACCAACAGCTACTACAGACTACATATCAGACCAATTAGCTACACAATCCTTTCCTGTAGAATCTGCATCTAGGATAAGAAACTCTTTATTGGCATATCAAAGAGCATTAATACAACAAGCTAGAAAAGATTTAAGAGCTAGGTATCCTGAACCAGTAACAATAAATAACTTGAGTTATGGATAATGCCTAGAATTGCATCAACTATTAATATTTCTAACCCTAAAAGATATGGGTATGATGTCAGAATAGATGATATATTATTACGTTCTGCTGTTGGTCCAGGTAGAGAAATGCAGATACAATCATCAGATGTACAAGAAGGACAGATAAATGTTAAACAAAATCCTGAAGATTTTACATCTAACTTAGGCCGTAAGTTTTCTCGTAATAACTTTTCAGGTGGACAAGGTTTAGATACAGCACATAGAGTTAACGGCAATCCCAAAGATGTAACTAGATTTTTTGATAGCAAAGGTGTAGATGTATTTCACGCAGATGATGAAACAGCTTACAGTGCCAAGTTACTACATACAACAACAACACAAAGTCAAAGTTTTAGTGCTGATAATAACTACTTAGCACAAATTACAAACGGAGATGTATTCGTAACTGATGGTACAACTATACATAAGTATGATTTATCAGCAGAATCTTGGTCTGAAATATCATCTAGTACAACAGGAGCTACACATAACTTTACAGGTTTAGTTGCAGTAGGAGACAGAATGTATGCTACAACTGCTAACGGTACTTCAGGTTCACAGTTAATAGAATTTACAGGTAGTTCCTGGGTAGTAAGAACTACAGACCAGGCCTCAAATGGTTTAACAGGTATACATTTTGCTAAGGGTCAGTTGTTTATATCAGGTGATGATGGAACTGTAGGTTACTTGTGGGGTATAACTCCTATAGGACAAACTTGGGATTCGAGTGATTTAACAGAAGCTAGTGCAATAGTAACGTTTGATAATAGTTTTAGTATAACATCTGTGATAGATGCAGGTTCTGTGGTTTTAGCTGCGTCAACAAGCGGGGATATATTTTCAATAAAAGATATAACAGGTACTATGACACTAAAAGGTCAGACCAATATACCTTTTGAAGAAGTACATTCATTAGCTGCATCTGAGGGTATTGTATTTTTTGGAACAAAAGAAAAAACAAAATCTGTAGGTAGGTTTTATACAGCTCAGCTAGTCACTGCTGATGACTTATACGTTGTAGCACAAAGACAATTAATAAAAGAATGGGATATTACAGGTGTAGATACTACACCTAAATTTATGTTTGTATCAAGAGATAGTGTTTACTGTGGTGTAAAAGAAAGCGGTAGTGAAACATTTTTGTGGAGATATTACTTACCAACTGCAGGGTTTGCTAGAAACATAAAGATGGGTGCAGGTGGATTTGTTACTGGTATTACACAAGTAGAAGGTAAGTTTATGGTGGTAATAGCAGCAAGTGATGTATATTTAGAAACATCTGCATTTGAATCTGAAGGTTATATATTGTTATCTGCTGCAGATTTCTTTACTGCTGAAGCAAAGCAATTTGTAGGTGCAGAGATGTCTACACAAACTTTAGCTTCTAATACCTCAACAGAATTATTTTACTCTACAAAATTTGAGGCATTAGATAATCCTAGTGATTCAAGTTTTATAGAGGCTATAGTACAAACAACAGGTACAGGTGACGTTGAAAAACAGATAGCTGAGGTATCTAGGTTTATAGTAGGTAAAGTAGTTCTTAAAACTTCTGATGGTATAAATACACCTAAAGTAAAATCAGTACAGTTTCGTGCATTAGCAAGACCTGAACTTGTAGTTGCACAAATACCTATAAATGTATCAGATAGAGTAGAAAGGCCTAATCGTAAACCTATAAAAGTAAAAGGTTTAGGTGAAGCAATATATTCTGAGTTACGTACAAAAGAAGGTGCATCTGTTACGTTAGAAATATTTGACCCTTCTGAAGTTATCCGTGGTGTGGTAGAAAGAATAAGCTATCCAATAAATTCAAATGTTGAAAGAGGAAGTGTAACCCAGTATGCTATAATTACGGTGCGTGGTACTAGACAGCAAACTGTAACAGATGTAACTAGCACAGAAGTGTTTGGTATTCAGCAATTAGGATTATTGAAATTTGGAGCATAAATGACATTACAGACAGCTACATACAGTAACTTTTTTGAGACAACACTAAATGGTATTGTAGCATCAGGTGCTAATGACTGTACACTTACAGCAGCACCTACATCAAATGGAACTACTCCAATAGCTGCACCGTATTATTTAGTAATAGACCCTGATAATGCTTCTAACAGAGAAGTTGTATTAGTAACAGCATCTTCAGGTACAACAGTATCAGCTATGACTAGAGATGTAGAAGGTAGATATACTACTGACCCAACACACGTAGACGGTACAACTGTACGTATGGCCGTTGTAGGTGAAATGTTTGAAGATATTCACGACAGAGTAAATGACATAGCACTTACTGGAGATATAACAGGTACTATAAGCAGTTCAACGCAAGATATAGCTACAAGTTTTGGTAGTGGTGTTATTGTCAACGCAGATGTCAATGCTAGTGCTGCTATAGATGCCTCTAAAATACACAACGGAAATGTATCTAATACAGAGTTTGGTTACCTTGATGGTGTATCTTCTGCAATACAAACACAGATAGACAATATATCAGCAGGTGCAGTAACACTTACAGTACCTATAACAGTCAAAGTAGCTGATGATGGTTCAGGTTCACAAAATGTATTTTACTTTTTATCAGGTACAGATTCAGGTGCAGGAACTAGGTCATCTAATTTTATATTCAAGATAGGTTTTAAATATAAGTTTGATACATCTGACAGTTCACTAGCAACTCACAACTTTAAATTTTCATTAACGCAAGATGGTTCGCATAACAGTGGTTCAGAGTTTACAACTAACGTAACAACTGCAGGTACACCAGGTAGTTCAGGTTCATCTACAACAATAGAGATTACACCTGAAACTTTAGGTATAGCAGGAGCTACATCAACACTTTATTATTATTGTTCTAGTCATAGCGGTATGGGTGGAGATGGTGCTATAAACTTATACTCATCAGGTGGTGGTGATGGAGACATACACGGTTTCCTATTGATGGGAGCATAATATGGGTATGTTAATGATGCTCAAAGAGGGTGGAAGTTTAGTAATAGATACTATTGGTAACTTACCTATAGACGAAGATATAGATTTATTGCCTGAAGCAACTGTATCATTAAATGTAGATTTACAATTAATGTTATGGTCTGATACAGGTTTCGCATTACAGTACCTAGATGTGGATGAAATGCTATTATTAGGTGCATAAGATAAAATATGATAATATAGGAGATATATGGCAAACGAATATAAGATATTGAAACAACACGCAGGTGGTACATCCGCTACCACTTATACTGTGCCTGCTAGCACAAGTGCTATTGTTTCATCTATAGTTGTTGCAAACAGAGCTTCCTCTGCGAAAACATTTAGAATAAGTGTTTTTCCTAGTGGTGGTTCAGGAACTGCTGATGCAAGTTACTTAGCCTATGATACATCTATTGCTGCAAATGATGTAGTAACAATGACTTTAGGTATAACTTTAGCAACAGGAGAAGCACTGCAACTTTATGGTAGTGATACTAATGTTTCAATAAATGCTTTTGGAACACAAATCACATAATCGGAGAAACTAATGGGTTTTAAAAGACTAGCATTAAATGATGGTGCTTCTGCACATATAAGCAGAGGTGATGACCTCAATGCAAAAGCTATGACACTTGTTCAAACGAACAATAGTAATGGCTCATTTGCACCTGATAGCAATAACACCAAATACCAAGTGTTTGCCGTTGGTGGTGGTGCAGGTGGCGGAGGTTGGCGTGCAGGTGGAGGAGGTGCAGCAGGGGCTGTATTCTTTGAAGGCGTACAATTTAGCGGTACTTCTAATATTACAATAGGCTCTCAAGGTAGTGGTGCTAACTCAGGTCAATTCTTAAATGGTGGTAATGGTGGCACTACAAGTATGAATGCTGCAACTTTTATAGCTCAATCAAATAATAAAAATACTTTATCAAATATATCTGTAGCAGGTGGTGGTCGTGGTGCAGGACAGGGCCAAGCAGGTGGTTCAGGTGGCTGCGGAGGTGGCTCAGGAGCAGATAACAATACTACACCAACAGGTAACATAGGTGGAAATGGCGGCCCTAAAACTAACAACAACAGCTATATGGGCGGTGGTGGAGGAGGTATGGGTTCTGACTTAACTGGTGCTAATGGTGCACAAGGCGGTGGAGATGGCTTTGCTTTTCTAGGAGAAAACTACTGTGCAGGTGGAGGTCAACAAGGTTTTTATGGTTCAGGTGGAGGAGGAGATGTAGGTAACACAAACGTTGGAGGGAATGGTGGCAACACACCTAACAACGGAGGTGGCTATGGCTCAGGTGGAGGTAGTAGAAAGAATGACAGTAGCAGTAACTCAGGTGGTCACGGTTCAGCAGGTCGTATGCAAATATTAAAGTATGACCAACCAACACTTGCAGGTAACGTAACTACTATAAAGAAAGTAAAAAAACTTTAATGATTGTACACATAGGGCCTGATAACGTTGTAAAAAATATTCTAGTCGGAGATACAATAGACGACTTCTTATCTTTAGAAAATCCTGGTGATACATTTTCACTGGCACCAGGTAGCAATATAGTAGTCATAGGCGACATATGGGCTGAAGATAAAAAACTTACTAAACCTGCTAGTGGACCTTTTCCAAGTTGGGTTTGGAATGAAAGTGAATGGGAATGGAAACCACCTATAGATTACCCAACAGATGAAATATTAGAGAACCAATGGTGGGATTGGGACGAAGAAAATACACAATGGGTTTTACATACTGAAGAGTAAAAAATAAAGGTGGAGTATGCTATTTAATAGATACAAAAAATCCAAAGTAGTTTATTCATTAGACAGAGGTTATAGTTATCCAACAAGTATATTTAGTGAACCATATCTATATAACAAAAATACGTATGGTTGTCCTGCTGTACAGATAGCTAACAATAGATTATATGCAGTTAATGCTCCTTTAGATGTTAAGTGGATATACAATCCTGTATCAGGCCTTATGGAAACAGAGTTTACAGGTAGCAATACTGCAGGTCAATTAGGTCAAGATATATTTAATTTTATAAATGTAACAAAACAAGAAGTATATGGTGTTCTTACACTTCAATGTATAGTACCTTATATACTTTTTACAGATACTAAAGATATTGAAATATCATTATTACCTGGAACAGATTTAAAAATGGATAACTGTACATTTGTACCAGGTTCGTTCAATATTTACAGTTGGAACAGAATGTTAAATTTTGCAGTAGAAGTAACAGATAAAAAGAAACAAGCTAGTTTTGAGTGGAGTGTTGATAAACCTTTTATGCTTTTATACTTTAACAGGCCTGTAGATGTAGAGTATAAACTTATGACTGATGAAATGTGGGCTATGTGTAGAGAGGTAAAGAACATTACAAAATTAAGAAACAATACTACTAAAGTATATAATACAGTGATAAAAAGAAGGCCAAAGAAACTGCTATGAAACTAGAAGTTATACCTATATATCAAGATTTAAACTGGATAGTAGACGCACATCCTATTGTTCCTGCAAAACAAGCACCACCTGCTTGGTGGAAAACACTGAAACGTGATAGTAACTATGTAAGTTTAGCTAATTCAGGAAACATTAAAACTTGTCCTGCTATTCGTGACATAATTAACTATGGTTACATAATGCCTTCTTGGTCTTGGTTAGAGTTTACTAGGACAGAAGACGATATACTTTGGCAGATAGGCCAAGGCCCTCTACCTACAGCACTTGATGGTCATTCACAATATCAAATAGAAGGCTCACCTGTTACACCATTAGTTGGTGGAGGTGCATTCAAACTTGTATCACCTTGGCAATTTAAAACACCACCTGGTTGGGGTGTAATATTTAATGACCCCTTTTGGCACTACGAAGATAGGCCTATTAAGTTTTTATCAGGCCTTGTTAGAACTGATGCGTATGGTCAAGTAAACTTTCCGTTTGAAATAAATAGACCAATGGAAGTAGGAGAAGTATTGCAAGTAACAGAAGGTACTCCTCTCATACACATATCTGTTGTTCCTATAGATGATACATTTGAACTAGATGTAATAAAAGCTACAGAACAGACTGACCAAGTATTTAGAGATGAAGCAGCATCAGTAATAGCTACTAGTAGAATGTACTATGACAAAGCAGTTAAAGAGTTTGACAATGATAGAAGCACTGGATGAATGGTTAATAGAAAGTGAGTTTGTTAAAAATCCTCCTGATTATGATTTGCTTCCTGACCCTTACACAATAACGTACATAGACGGTGATACTTTATATAAAGCAATAGAGCTAGCTAAAGTAGATGACAGCATTACATTAGACAGTACACATCAAGATTATATAGAATTGCTTATAAACCTACTGGAGGATATGATATAATCCGATTTATGGATTTACTCATATACTTAATACTCATTGTTTTAGTTATAGAAAACTATGGTAATCTGTATAAATTTTTAACAGGTAAGTCGCAGAAAGCACCTTATCACTACAAGACTGATAAGTGGAATTGGCAAGATGATTGGGATAGAGATGACATCTTCTAACGGCAACGGCTTTACACAGAAAGAAATGTTAAATCTTATATTGGAGGGACAACAAGATATAAATAAACGTATAGATGAGTTACACGAAAAGGTAAATCAAAAAATATCAAGGCAAGAGTTATCGGGTTGGTTGGTTGCAATCTCGGCACTGGTGGTGTTAATCAATAACTTAATGTGAGAAAGTTAGCAGCGATAGCTGCAGCTTTAGTGCTAGCCGTACCCTTACATTCTATAGCAGAAGAAACTACAGTTACAGAAACATTTGATAATCAAGAAATAAATACAGATATTACATTTGTATATGGAGCTAGTGACACAGTAGTAAGTGCTGCTACTTCACAAAGTCCTGATTGTGCTAGCACAGAAGAAGCAGGCCTTATAGGTATAGAAGATATGGATTGTTTTCAAAGTATATACTTTGGTAATGACAGATTTCAATTAGGTATAAGAGGTAGTTCAGACAGTCTTACCATTGCATTTCCTAACGAACCATACGAAGTAGGTTTTAATTATGCTGCTATAGACCAAGAAGGTGGTGTATCAGGTGTTGTGTATTATGACAATGGTGCATCAGAAAACTTTACACTAGATGTAAATACGGATATGGAAGTAGCAGGAAGTAAAGTATTTGCAGTAGCAGAAACAGTAGAGACCTTTATTACAGAGATAGTCATAGAAGGAATTACTGATTGGTGGCTTATAGATAATGTATACTATAAATATGATATACCTGATAACACGCCACCTAGTACGACAACAACTAGCACAACCTTACCCAAAGCAGAGGATGTCGTTGAAGACAATGTTACAACGTATTTGGCGTGGGATGAATACGGTTGTGAACACCCAGGTAACCCTTTATCGTATAAACAATATTTGGAAGCCATAGAAAGTGGAGATTGGTTTGGTTATCAGCCCTCTGATTGCACTGACGTACCTGATGTTGTTGTTGATATTATCGAAGAAGAGGAGATAGAAGATGAGTTGGACGAAGAGATACTACGAGATGACGACCTCGGAGAAGAAACAATTCAAGAAGAAGATGTTGAGGTCGAGGATAGTGAAGAACTCACCGAAGAAGAAATAGCTATTTTAGAAGCTGAAATTTTAGAGGCTGAAGAAGAACTTCTTATACTTGAAGAACTAGAAGATAGCATAATACCTCTTGAAGATTTATCTGAAGAAGAAATCGAAGAGCTTATTGATGTAATACAAGAGTTAGAAGAATTAGAAGAAATTGTAATTGAAGAAGAAATTATAGAGTTAGATATACCTGATGATATAATTATCGTAGTAATAGAAGAGGAAGAAATTGAAGAAGAAATTATTATTGATGAGGCCGAAGTTTTATCTGAGACTGATGAGGAAGTTTTGGATGAGCCAATACAGGAAGATGTTGAAGAAGAACCTGTAGAACTTACTGAAGAAGAAATAGCTGTTGAGGTAGCTGAAGTAGAAGAAGTTATAGAAACTATTGTTGTTGAAGAAGCCACCACTGAAGAAGTTATAGAAGTACTTGAAGAAGTAAATGATGTAGGTGTACAGAACTTAGAAGATGTATCTGAAGAAGTACAAGAAGTTGTACAAGAAATTGTAGAGGAGGCTATAGACAATGTTGAAGACCTTACAGAGGAGCAAGTTGAAGTTGTTGCTGAGGTATTACAAGTTGAAACTGAAGATGTTGAAATCATTGCAGAGGCTGTTAAGTCAGACGAAGCCGTAGCTGAGGCCGTAGAAGAATATGTAGAGCGTGCTGTAGAGAATGCAGACGTAGAAGATTACACACTAGCTGATGTAGTTACTGAAGTTCAGTTTGAAAATTTTATAGAGAACCCAATAGAAACACTGGTGGACATAGACTTAAAGGAAATAAACCTTTCTGATTTGTCAGGTGATATGACATCTGACCAAAAAGAAAAAGCACAAGAAGTTGTCGTGCCAGTTATCCTAACTAGAATAGCTAGTATGGCAGCATTTATATTTAGGAGAAGTTAATGATTAAGAAATTATGGTCTTGGATTGTTGCTGCAATAAAAGAAACTTTAAATCTTTCGTGGACCCTGGTGGGGCTAGTGATTGCGACACTCACTTTGACAGGTTCTGCACAGCAAATTACAGGATTAGCTACTATAATTACATTAGCCGTATGGTTGCTAACCATAGGCTTTAGAAAATAAGGAGATATATGTGTATGGTAACCACTAAAGAAGATGGTTCCTTTATACAGATATGTAATTGTAAGAATGGAGGACTAGGTGAAACTAACTGTAGTTAGAACACAATTCGGAACAGACGCTACTAATGGAATACTATTAGTTGATGGTCAGTTCGAATGTTATACATTAGAAGACCAGTATCAGGCCGTAAAAGTTATGCACGAAACTTGCATACCTGAAGGGACATACAACATACAGTTTAGAACTGTTGGTGGTTTTCATACTAAATATAAAGAAAGATATGGTGCTGCACACTATGGTATGTTGCACTTACAAGATGTACCTAACTTTACTTATATACTTATACACGCAGGTAATACAGATGAACACACATCAGGTTGCCTAATTGTTGGAGAAAGTCAGCAAGACTTAGATATAAGTGATGATGGGTTTATAGGACACAGTGGCAAGGCGTATCAAAAACTATACAATAAAGTTGCTAAAGAAATGTTACTTGGTTTGAGTGTATCTATTGAGTACACAACCATAACTAAACTATTAGAAAAGCCATTATCAAATGCATCTACAGAGGATGTAGTACTAGCAAGAACTGTAATGGAAAAGTTAGAAGAAGTAAATGGTAATGTCTTACAAGGCAATGCTATGTTGAAAGGAAGGTTAATTAGATAATGTTTGAGAAATCAAAAAGAGCAAGAAACCAAGACGGCACGTTCAAGAAGGATGTGAGGTGGACACCTTGGTCCGAATCGTGGGAGTATAAAATGAGTGATGACTTAAAAGATATGCTTGAGCGTGTGGTATGGACATTCATTGAGGCCTTCATTGGTGCTTTAACAATAGCACCACTTGTAGGTGTCGAAGCTGAAACAGTCCAGTTAGCTGCCCTCTCAGGAGGTGCTGCTGCACTCGCTGTCGTGAAAACATTTGCCGCTAAAAAAATTGGTAAAAGTTCTCAACCAGTAAGCAAGTAGTTCAATAGCAAAGCCGAGGGTGTTATCCTTTCTACCTCGGCTCTTGCTCAATCACATTTATGAAATTCTATAATTTCTTCTAAACAATCTTGACAGAAGTATTCCATTCCAGGTATTGGATGTGACATTATTCTTCTTCTTCTTCTAGTTCCTTAGAAGCATTTGACATCTGTACGTTATAATCGTGTACAAACTTTTCTACTAGTACATCTAATACTTTAATATCAGTTTTCTTTAGTATTGGTGAGGTGGTCATTTGTAAACCACCACACGCATTACTTACTTTTATTGCCCATTCTTTTAATAGTTTAGGGTCTGAAAATATATTAGAAGGGAGCGTCATCAGGCCCTATCTCATCTAATGATTTTGGTTTTGGTAATGTCATACCATTAGATACTGATGCAAAGTCTTGCCAACTTTTAGGTGTAGCTTTGTTATCCATCCACCAAGACTTAGCAAATACTTTACCATCCACAGTATCTCCTGCAGTACATTTGCCCATTAGTGTACATCTAAAGTCAGGACTTCTTTTTGTTGTTTTTTCTGCATCAGTATAGTATTTAACAGAGCCACCACAAGGACATAATAGGCCTGTATCATCTATGGCTAACTCACCACTTGGGTGTTTATCTCCCTTATGTTCTCCATATCCTGCGTCTGATATAGCCTTAACAGGACTACCTTCAACAGGTTTAGATTTAGGTTCAGATTTTTTTGGGGCTAGTTCTGAGGTTTCGTTACCGACCTTGCTCATCTCTTCCCTACTCGGGCGTTTCTTATCTTTACCTTGATACTTCCAATTAGCTAATGCTCTACCTATGGCAGATGTCTCACAGTTTTCAGCCCAAGCATCTTTGTTAACAGGTCCACCCTGACCTTTAGTTTCTTGTGCTATACCTGTAGAGATTGGTAGTACTTCTTTTACATCAGTAAATATTTCTGCTTTGATTGTTACAGAAGTACCATCATCAGTAATGTGTACTACGTTTGTTTCTATTCTTCCTTTTGGATAATCTGCCCAAAATAACTTGAGCCTATCTTCCACCATTTCATATTCGTTTAGATTGAATCTTCCCATAATTCCTCCTTATCTTTTACTACTACATCAACTGTCTTTTGATTTTGTTCTTCCCCGTATAATTTACATAGAACGTTTAAACATACTAGTACTGCATTATTTATACGCAAGTGTTGTCCGCAAAAATAACACATAATTACTCCTCCAAGTTTACCAAATATTCTGCTGTTACACCTTTGTTAGGTTTAACAAATAAACAAAACTGTGAGGGCCTACCCATACTAGCTAACTGTTCTTGTGCAAATGTATTATAACTTTCTGTACTGCCGTTTACCCACACACGTGTATCATTAATATACATTGTTGTTGGTGTGTGATAGTGACCACATACTGCGTGTGTAAAGTTTTCCATTAATCCATTTGCTGCTAAAGATTTCCAACCTAGTATTTTTTTGTTGTATCCATACCAAGGTATACCTGCGTGACCTCTGATTTGGTCACCGTGAAAGCACATAAACTTTGCTTTAACACCTAGGTTTGCAACAAGATACCAGTTACGTTCATTACCTCCATCAGGAACTATGAACTTTATACGTGGTTCATTAGCAAACATTGTCTCTAGTATTTTTCCTAGCATACGGTCAGCGTTAGTTTCAGGGTTGTAGTCCCTACGTGAACGACCACCTAATGCACCGTGATTACCAATCACCCAGTAAACATCTACTTCTTCAAACTCGTGTAGCAGTATTGAGAAAAATTTATGGAGGATACGTGGACCATCTACAGTAACTTGCCTGTATAAACTTGCATCAATCAAGTGAGACTGCCCAGGAAAAATCAATTCACCTTCCACTATGTCACCTAGGCATAGCACTGCAGCTTTACGTACAGGGTGATGAGCTCTTTGAAGACGGGCTAGTTCTGAGATTTTATGAGCGTATCTTACAACTCTCTGTTCTGCCTCTTTCGTGGAATACGTAGGTGTAGTCTTAGCTAACTGTATGTCTGATAGAAGTGGTACACATAGCTCTTCTCCTGCAGTCTTTCGTGTCTTAGGTGGGGGTTTAACAGGAGGTAAGTCTAAAGATAATATACCATCTTTCACTGCAGTATATACTGCTTCAATCAAATCAGCTTTCTTATCCTTGAGCTTGTCAATCTTCTTGAGTAATCTTTCATTGGTAGCCTTGAGTTCAGCGTATTTGCTGTCAGTGACTTCTGCGAGAAGTTCTGCTATTTCTTCTTTATTTCTCTTAGCCAATTTCTCACACTCGTTGGGGTTATTTTAATTCCGAATTGTTCACCGAGGATATCGCTGATTGTCACTGCATTAACTTCCTTACCCTGTTTGATTAAATCTTCAATACCATCTAAAAATTCTTGCACTTCTGATGACACGTTTTCGTACCACTTTCCTGAATTTGCTATGACAGTATTGAGAAGTTCGTTTATATTCCTACTCATACGTATAATATTAACAGAAGTTTGCGAAAGTGTGCAGAAAATAAAGAAAGTATACGCACGCGTAAGGAAGGCAAAATTTTTTTCGTGTAATACACACGCGTATAAAGACCAAAAAAAAAGGGGACACGAGCACTTGCGTGTCCGTGTCCCCCTCAATGTGTTAAGCACAAAGTGAGTAAAAGCCTAACACATATTGTAATATATTAAGCTACTCACTGCTAAGCGTTTCTGTACTTTAACACCCATTCTTTAGCTTTATCTATATTTGGAATAGGTATAATATTCTTAGTTGCAATCATTCTCATACAATCAGTAATCAATTCTGCTGAGCAACTTACCTCACCTCGCTTTGGATTAGCATAGTCTAAACCTGTAAACTGTAAGTCGCTTACAAGTATTCTAGGTTCGGCTTGTCTCGTTAACCACTCAATAGCAGGACCATCAATAAGGTTATGGAACCCGTGTTCAGGTATGTACTTAACGTATCTACCATTCTTACCAACAACACGTAGTGTCCCTTTAACTTTACTAGGTTCTTTCTCATCAGCATCACTATCACCTGAGTATATAGCTACTGTACTAGCAGGTAATGTCTCAATTATTTCTTGTACATCTTCTTCAGTAAATGACATAGAGCCACTCACATCTATAAGAACTGTACCTGATTTTCTTTTACTCTTAGAAGTAAATACTTTCTTATCAGTCAAGTCTCTATGCATAGCTCTAGGTGAAACACCCATATCACTATACTTCTTTGACTTACCCAAGAGTTTATTAGGTAAAGACTTCTCAAGCAGTGGATAAGATATCTCCATCCTTGCCCAACGAACATCTTCACCACTTCTTCTCATAGCATTGGTCATTGCGTGTTCAAGGTTTTCGTTGTTTGTATCTGAGAAATCTTTCATTCCCATCATATCAATCTCAACATCCTGTAGACCTGACATAGTTTCACTAGGCATACTCGCATACAAGAAGTTATTGTCTTCACACATATCGTGTAAGTATTGAGCAACTTCTTTTATCCTTGCTGTAGGATATTTCTTTGCATCCTTACGTACACTCATTGTCATATTAACTGCAGTAGTCACAATTCTGCATAGCTCTTTACCACGTTTGTCCATCTCTCCTTTATCTAACATAGAGAAAGAACTGGATGGTATACTTCCTTTCAACAGGTAAGGTACATTAGTTTTGTACCTTGCCTCGTGTAATGCCAACCACGGGTCACTAATCATTGCATTGACTATCCTCTTTAGTGCTACATTATTCGTGACCATATCAACAATAGCTTCTGCCTTACCTTCGTTGTCCATCCAAGAAGAATAGAATTGTAAAGTTCTTGGGATATCAAACTGTGGAAATGCTTTCTTGTTTACATACCAGTAAACAGATAGCTGCACTGCCATATCTATGTAGTAAGGTTGAAGATGTTTAACACCAACCATCTTTGGTGCTTTGCCATACTTAGCATCAGCAACGGCTAGTATCTTCATAGCTTTGTTGTATGTTTTATTTGAATGAGAGTTAGTCAACTTGACTGGCAACAATATATCTTTGCTGCTGTGGTTTACATTGTACTCACCATTCTCATTCTTAATTAACCACTCACTATCTTGTAATGCGAGATTGAGTAAGCCATCAGACTTACTCTTTCTCTTCACTGATTTGCTCCTAAACATCTTGTAGCTCTATAGCATCAATAACGTCATCAGCATAATCTCTACCAAAGCACGCAGTTGCAGAGCTTCTAATGTCTACACCTGCATCTATCAACTTAGAAAATTCTTTCCAAGCACGAATAGACATAGGTATGTCATCTTCATCTCGCTCAGTATATACTGTTCTGTAGTCCTCAGGTAGCGTAGCAATCGCATCAGGGTGTACAGTATTAATATTAATCTTAACACCGAACCTGTCAGCCAATGCTTCAGGTAGCATATCAGGCGTTCCATTCATAGTCGCAATAACAGTAAAACCTTTAGCAGGTTTCACAGTTTCTTTCTTGCTGTTAGGTAATGTATACCTAGCAATGTCTGCATCATCAAGGATTGCGTGAAGTACTGATGTGACATCAGGACCTGCGTGGTCAATCTCGTTGATGATTAATCTTGTACCTTCTCGCCAAGCACGTATAGCCAAGCCATCATTCCAATCATAGGTACCTGCCTCATTTGGAATATAATGACCAACCATCTCTGCTGCAGTACTATCTATAGTCAATGTAGTACTGTATACTTCTTTGCCTTCAGGCACGTTTACTTTTGTTGCTTGATAAGTTTTACCTGTACCAGGTTTACCATATAGTAAAATCCTGTCAGATGTACCTATCACTTTATTAAATAGTTCCCAACTATTCATAATTATCTTCTCACTTTCTTTGTATTACTCTTCTTCTTGATTACTCTTTGCGTAATCACTGAAGAACTCTTTCTCTGATTTAGATAGAAAATCTTCTATATCTTCTATAGTTGCTTTACTATCATCTTTGAACTTAGCCTCAGCTTGTTCATATATCTGTCTCTCGTATGAGCTACCTTCTGGAACATCAATCCAAGCATATGGTCGAACAGTCGGTATGTTCTCCCAAGTCTCACCTGGTATGTCTATCAGAACTTGTTCCCACTTGACTTCTTTAAAATCAAGAGGATTTCCAATGCTAGTTACTGGTACAGTAGGTACATTGAACATAGCTCTTACGTGTGGCATTGTTAGTTTCCCTTGCTTGTGATAGTGTGGCATTGCCATTACACAAGTAACAGGGTAGTTATCAATAGCCACTCTGTCTGTTATTTCATTAGCATCTTTAACACCTGCTGCAGCGTCAAAGAAACCTCTACGGAGATTACGATTGTAACCTTTCTTTATACTTTCTTCATTCAATGTCTGTAAGACATTGGTTGTTAGTACAAGATAGTTGTACTCGTGTGTCTCCACTCGGTAGTTATGTTGCATACTTTTCCTCCGTTTCACAACATTCTAAAGTACATTCACCTTCTATTGTTTTTGGTGTGATATACTTTTCGTTTTTCTTATAGCAAGTTTCACACATTGCTAAGTTATCTACTACTGGTATGTGTATTTCAACATTCATCTGAACATTACACAAATCACATACCCATAAGTCATCAGGCACTCCACTGTCTACTAATGTATCAATAAAGAAAAATCCATTTTGTTCGTGAACTTTCTTATTCTTTTCATACATAGCCTCAGCAAATAACCTTTGCTTTTTTCTGTGGGCAATCGGATTGATTATCCACTGTATCATTTCTATCATACATTCCTCCTATATAGATAGCTTGTAGCACACAAGGAAAGTTTGTTAGACTTTTTACACCTTAGCTAAGGGATTACAACCTTATGTGCTACAAGCTACCTACCTTCACAGTTTCTTCCCCTAAGGTACTACCCACTGCTAATACTATAGATAGCTCGTACTACACGAAACATATTTACTTAAGTAACCAACAGAAAGGGCTGCCGTCCCGTGTAGTACGAGCTACCTACTTCGGTAGTAGGTGAACAGGGTACGAAAACCTACCCCTACTTGTAAGTAGCTCAGTTATGCGTTTCGTTATGTGTAGAAACTTTCATCAGATAACGTTGTCTTCGCATATAAAAATGCACCGTGTTCACTGAACTCAATGTCATCTCTGTTATCTGCTAAAGATACTAAAGCATCAATCTGCTTTACAGCATCCTCAGCCTTTACATTACTTGGGAAACTAAAGTCAACCGATAGTATGTTATGGTATGACTTAGTATTCTCATCAAAGAACTCGTATAAACTCATTCTTCTTCATCCAACTTTATGTTGACAAGAAACCCTGTAATCTTATTACCTTGTCTTATTGTTTGTACTTTGAAAGTCTTCATCTCTCTTTTATCAAAGTAGCCTTTACAATATGATTTCAAGGCATTGTCTTCTTTCTTCACCATAAGTAATTCTCCGTGTGAGTACTCAAAGAACTTAATATATTTATTTGGATGTTTTAACGCAAGTTTCAAAGCCTCCTGAAATACTGTGTCGTTGAACCTACTTCTACTTTGCCCTACAAATATTGTAGTCTTGTAGTTATCTTTAATATCTTCTAACGACATAACCTGAGGCTTGTCTATTTCATTAATCATTCTTCCTCTTCTTTCTTAGATGTAAAGTTTATTAGAAATTTTTCTATATCCTTCACACCATCTTTTGCTTTATCATCAAGTGTCTCGGCAGTAATGTTCATATTCTGTACAAGATTTGGATTACCCATTATTATTAGTTCAGGCTCTTGCCAGAACAATAAGTTATCCATATCTCTAAAGTTAGAAACAATCTTTGCTAACACGTCAACAGCGAACCCTGCAGGTATCATTACCTCGTGCCACTTGTTTTTTATTCTTTCTTTTATCTCTTCGATATCATCATCATCTGTGATAATATCATTTCCTCTGAGCATCTCTAATGCTTCGTCATCTGTGAGTACATTCCCTGAATTTTCAAACCATTCGTGGAAAGTCTGTAATACTTTTACACACATATTGTACGCATAGTTTTGCACCATATCACCAAGCATTAATCCCATAGCTTCAGGATAAGAACCTGCTTGAAAGGTAAAGTCTCTTACCTCAATGTCCTCTGCATCCTGGAGCTTATCAGGCTCAATCATTTTATTTGTATGTACGAATTGTCGTACATTATATTCTCTCTTTGCAACAGTATCTTTTACTGTTTTCTTATCGTCAAACGCATCAAATGCTTTTGGCATAAGTTTCTCCTCTCATCTTTGTATTTAGTTTCTTTACTGTTTCATAACCACAAGTCCAACACTTCACTATATAGTGAACTGAAGACTTGACATTACTATGTATAGCTAGCTTACTATACTCTGACTTTCGACAATTATCACAAATCATCCCTGTCATTATCTATCCTCTCTGTTGTTGCATACGTGCAAGTACCTTGTTCCAAAGTTCTTTTAGGCTTGGTACGAGGTTTCCTCGCATCTCTATTACTCTTCTTCTGCCACATCTTTAGCCTTATACATATCTTCTATTTCTTTTTCTTGTTCCTCAGCTAGTCTAACAGCATTTAAAAACACTTCTTGCTGCTCAGTATTCATCAACCCGAAGGCTAATTCAATGTCAACACGTTGCTTTCGTATAATCTTCATAAGAGTATTTACATTAAGCAAGTGCTTCTTTACTGTTTCTTCTAGTTCTTCAAGTGGAGCACTCATTCTTCCTCCCCTACTATTTCGTTTAGTCTTTGATATATAGCTCTAAGCAATAACTTATTTTCAGTTCCTCTACCCATAACTGCATCAGCTTGAGTAGTATCAGCACCAATAGTCTTAGCCATCTTTCTATATGTTTCGTTTGCCTCGTTCATCTTAAGAATTTTTCCTTCAATAAATTCTTCAGGTGTGAACGTTGTATAATCTATACCTGGCATTTATTCCTCCTTTGTCGCCTGATTTCTTAATGTCTTTGCACCTTGTTTACGTCTCAGGCTTTGACGCATACTAGGTTTTCTAAATACAGAATTAATCTCGGAGTTAGCATATGCACTAGTCTGCATATACTTCTTACCACCCCGTTTAGATTTAGCTGCTCTACGCATTGCTCTGTTCATCTTCCTCCTCAATCACGCCTATAAACTTAAGGCATCTTACACAGATACCACCATCTCTTCGTACTCTATTCTTTCTACATAAAGTACAACGTATGGGGTATGCTTTGTCTTCCCTGTATATCTTATCTTTCTCAGCAAGTCTCTCGCGTTCGTATCTATCAATGTTGTATTTGAATATACCATCTTGATTGACTTGGTATTCCTGTCTGCATTGGTAGCAGAAGTTATTGTTCTTAGGTATCTTCTTATCACAGATATTGCATCTGTACTTGAAGTCTAAGTTCTTTGGTAAACTCTCCGAAGGAACGTGGATGTTGTCCCAACGAAAGGTTGGTATATTTGATTTACTCATAGTACCCTTTCTGACCGAGTTGGTCGGCTTTTGTTTTCAAGGTAGCAGGTCGGCATTATATATAGATTATTCAACTGCCTTTGGTTTCTTGACGCACGTCCTGGGTTATAACTCAACGTGCCTTGTTATAAATAGTTTATACAGAAACGCACACGCTTTAAAAAAAAAGCCAAGTTGCTCTCTCTCTTTTATAGTTATATATACAAAAGTAAAGTGGAAACAAACAAATGAATAATGCATATAGATAAGTATTAGCTCTGAGGTTTCTCGAGGGTTGACCTATCAACAGAAAAAAAATAAGCAATGAATAAGTTAGGTTGATTAGATTGAATAGATGTATAAAAATAATAGCATAAAAAAAGGTAGATGGCTGTTACACCACCTACCCTTAGTATTAGTTTGGAAACTCTACGAATTGTTCCCACGCTTTATCCTTTTTAGGATTACCAGCTTTGATAGAAGTATTAACTGCTTTCTTAGCTAACTCGTTTTTAGAGTAGAGATTGATTGGACAAATGTAATCAAATACTTTACGTATAGCGTCAGTACCTATGATATCATCCATACCTTTCTTCAAGTCTCCTGCTTGAGTAAAGATTTCTTTAGCGTCTCCACTAGCTACTATCTGGTGTACTTGATAGCAGCCTTGCCAAGAACGTATAAGATATTTACTTTCTTTACCATTGACTACGAGACGATACCTAACTTTAGGTTTACCATCTGTACCCAATACAGCGTTGTCAATTCTACCGACTTGCACGGTTATATTCTTTTTTCCTAGTTTACCTTGAGTAACACCACCTAGGAAACGTGTGATGTCTGAATTAAGTTTAGCCTTTGGCATTGTCTTAACCCTTTCTGTAACGGTTGTCTACTGATAACAACCTCTGACACACCTGCTCAGAGTGTTGTTATGAACTAAGAGTTGATGAGGATGAAGTGAGTGCACAAGAAATCTTAACTGGGACGTGGGGTCTGCCGTGCCCCGCACGGTATGCTTAGGCTTGTCCTAACATCCCCACGAAGGAAGAAGATTTCTGTAATGTTCTTGAGTTGGAATGGTAGCACGAGGCTAGCGAATACGTGGAGCGTACCGAGTGCTAGTAGAGCGAATTAGGAACGGCACGTGAGCACTGTAATGTAATGAGCTCACAATGGAAACGATTAGAACATTTGCACCACGGGGATAGAGATTAGAGTGAATAGTGAAGGAGATGGCTCGCCCGAAGGCGAGTGTCAACGAGCCAAGGATGTTCTAAATGCGAGGCACGACTGAACGGATGTATGCTGATACTAACTGATATAGTGTGTGAAAGAGAAAGAGTATACTATATATAGTGGTATAGAAAAGGAGTAGAGGGGTGTAGAGAGTGTCTGAGGTTTGTATCATAGGGAACTAACTATACAGTATATACTAGACATATGTTAACAAAGGGTACTATATGTAGTATGTTTTATAACAGGGTGGGGTAAGAAGTTGTATGCGAGCGTAGGCGAGCATCCATATAGGGTGGGGTCCATATAGATGTATGTTATATGTAAGTTATGAACAGGTGGTTAACGCGTAACGGGGGATATTAATGTGGGGTGGGGTAGTTTATGTATGTCATATCAAAAAAAATTACTGGTAACTAGCTTAATGTAGACGTGACACTTACCTGTACATTGACTGGGAAAGTGTTACAGGAGGAATGTAAAGTCCTGTATAAGTAAGTGTCTAGTTTATTGTAGCATACACGTACGTAAGTCTAGTAAAAAAGAAAATCTTTTTTATAGTGTAGAGAGGGGGGTGTTTTCGGGCAGGGGCGGACATTGAGCGTACGGTAAAAAAAATAATTCTTTTCTTTTCGTAAGTCCTCGGGTACTCGCCTTGTGGTAATCCCAGTCCTAGCCTGTGCTAGTAGCGAGCTTTCGTCCGTCCGATAGCCTCTTTACCTGTAACTTATTAGTTCAAAAAGAATGTTTGTTAAGATAAAGTTTATACTAACATACAATTAAGAATAAAGGAGGATATTATCTATGAATTTAATGAGCAACTTTCAGTGGGAGAACAAGGCGAAAGGTTGGTCAAACTTTTCTACGAAAGCAAGCAAGAAGAAAATAAACAAATCTATATTGTTAGGGATGCACAGGATTGGGAACAGCAGCAAGGTGCAGACTTCTTTGTGGTCAACAACAGGTTGGGTACAAAATACTTTGAGGTAAAAACTGACACACAGGCCATAACTACAGGCAACGTAGCACTAGAGATACAAATAGTAGACAATGACGGATTTAAGTCTATAGGGTGTGCAATGAAAACATTTCCTGATTATTTATTTTATTGGATAAGGCCTGGAACAGAAATACTATATTGGAATCCAAAAACTCTTAATCCTTGGATTGTAGACTGGATTGCAGACGGCAAACACAAAGTAGTAGAAACAGAAAATAAAAAATTTTTTTCACGCAATCTTCTTGTACCTATAACAGAGCTGCGAGCTACTGGGGAAGTGCATACGCTTAACGTATCTGAAGAGTTAGTAGATAAAGCTATTTATGCTTAACTATTTCTTTATGACTAGTGTCTGATATACAAGGCAGGCCATCACTATGGTGTTTATACATTTCGTTGCAGGCCAAACACTTCTGATGTCTGTTGTATGATTTGTCTACGATTGCCATAAGATGGTCGAGCTTTAATGCAATTTCTCTTCCTTTTTTTTGGATGTCCTTGTTTGTAACCTTCGCCATAGTTAGACTATGTTATCATAATGATAAAAAGTTGCAACGTTTGTAACAAACTACTTAAATTTAAACGTAAGTATAAATTTTGTAGTAACTTAGGTTGCACACAATACAATCGGAAATTAAGGAGATATGATGTACGGAAAAAAGATGAAATCCAAGAGGAAGAATAAAGGCCGTAAAAAACGTAAAATGTACTAATATAGAAGTATGATTTTATTTAATTGTTGTGGAGCTTGCCCTGACACTTGTAAGGGTGGGCCAAATGGCTCCTAAGAAGAAACCAAAAAGAAAACCTATAAACGCAAAGACTAAAGCTACTTTGCAAAAGAAGGCAGCTAACTCTAAATATACTTATGGACAATTAGCACAAGTGTATAGAAGAGGACAAGGTGCTTATCTATCTAGTGGTAGTAAGTCTGCATCTATGCAGGCCTGGGCTATGGGTAGAGTAAACAGTTTTATTAAAGGTGGTCATTCACAAGATAACGATTTAAAGCGGAAGGGTTGTAAGAAAAAACGTGCCTCCAAAAAGAAAAAAAAGTAGACGTAAGGTTCCTTATGAAAAAGGTGTCCCATCTAAATACCTTAAGAATAAAAAAAATTCAAAGGCTTCTGTTGCTCGTGAGATTAA
>VTLG01013992.1_pt1 | contig 41593 bp, 59 predicted proteins | sample 4694571 | NCBI WGS metagenome assembly VTLG01 (sample SAMN12604809, study PRJNA352737) | marine metagenome | biome: ENVO:00000447; feature: ENVO:00000209|ENVO:00000569|ENVO:01000036; material: ENVO:00002151; isolation source: viral sequences binned using virsorter ...
CAATGCCAGTATCGTCTACACCAAAAGTAGTAGCACCGTCTATTTGTACTGCACCGTCAACATCTACAGCGTCTAAATTGGTTGTTCCGTCTATATCAACATTTCCTGATATGTCCAAAACAGCCGCTGTTAGTGTCCCTGTAAACGTAGGACCAGCTACGTCAGCTTTAGTTGCTATTGCTGTAGATATGTTATCAAATTCTGTTTCAAATTCTGCGCCTTTAATAACTTTGCCAGAATCACCACTAGGAAGACTATCCTTAGCTTCAAAGTCTGTAGTCTTAGTGTAATTGGACATTCGAGCTTCCTATTGCGGAAAAAGAAAAGAAATTAAAGAGGGGCCTGTGAAGACCCCTCCTTAAAAGTTCGTTACTCAGCGATTGCGAGAACGAAACCAGCTTCAGGACGATAGACCTGAACACCGTACAGGCAGTCAGCCGTGTACAGGGTAGACAGGTATTCCTGCTTGTACTGGGTTTGAGAGCGTACTGACTGTTGCTCTGCAAGGACAATAGCGTCCTTGTGGAAAAGCATAGCAGCACGAGTATCAGCAGAGGAGGCAGTGTTGTCGCCTGCTGCTTCAATGGTTGCACAGTTAGAAGACACGTAAACGTCTACACCGTACAGATTACCGATAAGACCTGAATTTGTAGTCTGACCACTTACGAAGTCAGAAGATACATAACGGTCAAGACCCATAATCGTCTTACGAACAGAAGGCGGGATAACAAGTACACGACCTTCCATCGGTACGTTGTTGTCGTCCAGCTTCTGAATCATGTCACGATAAAACGCATCAGTGAACACATCAGTCGCTACAATAGTGTCGTCTGTGTACTGAGTTGTTGTACCGCCGTCGTTGAAGAAACAACCTGTATGCTGGTAGTCAGTAGCAGCAGCACCGTGTACAACGGCTCCACCATCACCAAAACCAGTGCCACAAGCATGGAGGTCAGTGTCTACTCGCACTGCGAGAGAGTAACCAGCGTCTTCAGTGTAGAACTGACGGAGGCTGCTGAGAGCCTGAACTTCAACAATGTCTTCAATCAACCTTGAGTATTCAAAGTGACGATTGATGTCGATAGTCAGTTCTGATTCAGTGTTGGCAATGATAGTAACCGCTGTATCAGCAGCTTTCGCATTGGCATCACCACGAGTGGGTTTAGGGATGTGAATCTTGTCGCCCTTCTTGCCATTCATAGAAATTTTCTTGACAAGAGGAGCCATTTTAAGATTCTTCTGATAAGCAGCAATGATTTCGTCCGACCATATTTCGGGGACAAAAGTTGCGGCTTCTGTTAGTGCAGTATTACCCGCTGCACCGGGATATGTTGCAGTAGCCATTAGTCAATTACTCCAATAGTTATTTGACTCGACCCTCTGCGTATGCCTTCAAAATTTCTTCTGACAAAGCTTGATAACGCTCAGGGTCAGTTTTCATTAGTTTAATAATGTCGGCCCGACGATAAACTTTTCTTCTTGGCCCCTCTGAGCTACCTTGTGTGTTACCTGTATTAGCCGCTTTAATTTGTTGCTTACGCGCCTGTTTTTCAACAGTAGCTGTTTGTGCTGCAATTCCTTTTCGTTCTTTCCAAAGAGAAAACAACTCATCAGCAGCGTCAGCATTAAAATTTTGATCGGCTTCTATAAATAACTGCGTCCTGATTTTAGAAGCGTTAATCCACCCTGCAAAACCTTCATCTTGAAGAATTTCTTGCATGTCTGGGTGTTTGTTTTGAAGTTGTGCCAGCGAAGTCTGTTTCTTGTACTGCGCTGTGTACTTTTCCGCTTCTTTTATTTTAGGATGGTTCTCAACAGCACGATTAACGGCTGCTTTAGGGTCCGTGAAGAAATCAATATCATCTTCAGGCTCAACTGTTTGTTGAGGTGCTACAAGTTGTGATTGATCAGCAATGTAATCATCAACAACTTTACGAAGCTCACCTACTTCAGACGACTGACGACCTAGCATTTTTTCAGCTTCTTGGTGCATCTGTACAACTTCTTCCAGAGACTTGTTTTGGTACTTCTCTGGAATTGTAGGTTCTTCTATTTGAGGTTGCTCAACTTCTTGTTGAATCTCATCTGCTTCGATTTCTAAAGTGTCTGCTTGTTCCTCTTCAGGAGGCAAATCAACAATAGTTGCTCTTGACATAATTAAACTCCGTGAACATTTGTCATTATGGAGATTGAGTTTTTCTACCTGCTTGTTCGTGTTCCTTTAGCCACTTGAGGTGTCTACCGGGAAAATCTCCGGTATGACCGTCAAGTACAAAAGACGGGGCAGATAGCATTTTAGTAGCAGTTTTGCCACAACCGCACCTACTGGTTGTCACACCACTACTAACAAACTTTTCAAAAACAGTACCACAAGGGCACTTAAAATCATAGACTTTAAGCATCTTATTCTCCCGTGTCGGCTTCTGCTTGCTCTCTAGCTGCTTCTATTGTACCGTCTAGGTTCAATATAGCAGTAAAGGCTGCAACTTGGCCTTTGCGGAAGAATAGGTCTTCTAAGTCTTTAACTGACGTTAGGTCAGATAGTTTGTTTATATTATTGGAAAGCTCTTCTAAGAGTTGTTTGAAACCACTATGATTAAATAACTCATTATAGTTATTAAAATAAGTTTCAAGCTCAGGAGACATAGGTTTCCTCTAGTGTTAACTATAAGAATAGTTTAACACATTTTTAAACAAATGTCAAGCTTTTTAATAACTTTTTCTTGGTCTTGACTTTTTAAGTTTTTTTCCTGTTCTGTTTGCAGCCTGTTTAGCTTTTTGCATTCCTTTTTTAGTATAAGGGTACTTTACGCCGCCTACTTTCGGCATCGGATCACCTCCTAGTGGTTTAGTTATCTTTTTGGTCTTCTAGCAGTTTTAGCTGCTTGTCTAAAGTTTTTAGCGGTTGGTGCTCCCTTTGTTCCGGGTTTTCGCATCTTTTCACCACTACCTGCTTTAATTCTAGCTCGTTTTCTTCTTATGTTTTCGTAGAGTCCACGTTTTGCCATTACCATTTCACCTTATTTGCCCAATATGCTGCTGAACACTTACCTTTTGCTATATTCTTAGCGTGTCTAGCCTTAAAAGACTTACGCCTAGCTTTGTCTTTTGCAGACTTAGGATTCTTACCTGCACCACTGACGCCTTGTTGACCAAAGCGTATAGTTTTAATACTACCGTCCTCACACTTAGCAACAACTACATGAGACTTAGTAGGATGACTAGGCGTTCTTTTTGGCTTGTTGAACCCGCTTACTCCTGCTCTTGCTAGTCTTGGGTCCTTCTTCTTTGCCATTAGACAACTCCTTGATCTGGCGTTCCAACGCTTCTAAGCGGTTCCATTGGGGCTTGAGGCGACGGTCTATTTGGTTCAGGAGTGTTTCTAGTTCGTTGTTGGTTAGCATTTTCTTTACCTATAAGCTCTCTTTCTTTAAGGAGAGTTTCAGCAACACGTAAGCGTCTCTCAAACTCTTTATCTTCTTGATCACCTTCTTTTAGGTTTTTAGTTATTGCATTGATCAAATCAATTTCAAGCTCTTTTGGAACTGTTTCGGCTTCAATCGACAGTTTAACTGCTCTGGCGGAAGATTCTTGCGCTTGTGCAGATAAAGCAGCCGTTTGCGAGTTTTGGAAAGCAAGTTGAGCCTGTTGCGTAGCTACTTCCAGTTCCTGTGTTTGAGGATCAGGTTGCATAGCTTGTTGCATTGCCGCAAGAAGTTCTTCACGGTTAGACAAATTCATGTTGTCAATAATGGACTGTACTAAAGTAGAATACAAAGGTGTATCTTGTTGCATGGTTTGTAACAACTGTACAAGTTGTGTAACTTCGTATTCTCTAGCAATGATACCCAGAGTGCTACTGGCGTTAAACTTGTAGTCAGCAACGGGGTAGCTTTCAGGGTCAAACTGCATATAACGATAAGCAGCTTTTTTTACAAAAGGTATTAGGAACGACTGTTGGAAGTTTATCAAAGTGCGTTTATGACGTTTAATAATAGCACCAAGAGACATAGAAATACCAGCGGCAGTTGCTTCACCATTGACAGAACCAGCAATTCCCGCTGAGTCTACGGCTCCTGTAGCCTGTTGCACCATCTGTTGCAAAGCTGCTGCTTGGGCAAAAGTAATTTGATTAACTTGTCCAAAATTAAACGGCTGTAAAACTTCACGAGGATCACCACTGGTTAGTATCATTTTACCGGGACGTACTTCTGGTTTAGCACCTCTAGGCAGTCTGGTTGCGTCAATAGCCAACATGGGATGTATGGTGAGACTAAGAGCGTCTATTCTTGCCCTGAGTTCTGTGTCAAGGGCTTTCTGTGAATTGTAACCTTTTTCACAAACACCACGACCCCAGAACCTACCCGGAACTACGTCCCACGGAAAAGCAACTATCGGCCTGTCCTGCATCATGTAAGGGTTGGCTTCCGCCTTTAAAAGAACACCACCGTTAGCAATAATAACAATAGCTTCGACGTATTTAGAACCTTCTTTCTTTTCTTCCGTTAATTCTTCAACTTCTTCATCATCTTCCGTCAAAGCAGAGTCTAAAAGTTCTTTAGGAACTAAACCATAATATTTAGTAAGACGCACTTTGTCGTCATGGTAGATAGTAAGGTCTTGATCTGGCTCTAGGTCTGTATCAGGCGCTGCTGAACCAATTAAAACGTCCCTGTAAACACCTTGTTCTTGGAGAATCTCTACTTGGTGTAAACTAACAAATTCATCTACTGCAACACCCATAGCGTCTTCAACGGACGTTGCTACAGGGTCAATTAGAAAGTTTTGCGGCATTACAGGCTTAAGTTTTACTTTTACCCTATCTTCTACAGTAACACCTACAGCTTGCAAGTCACCGCCCATAATCGGTTGGGTCGCAGGGGCCATTTCCTTCATTTCTTCTATAACAATCTCACCAACGCCTGTACCAAACACAGCAGCGTTAATTAGACACTCAGCCACTGACTTACGAACCTTACAGTCCTCAAAGTCTTCCATAAGCTTGTTACGTAGGAACATAACGTCCTGACGGTCTGTGTCACCTAGATTGTCGGAGACATCAAACCACTTACCGCGCCCAAAGGTAGCTTCCTCTAGTTCTGCTACATTAGACTCCACAGCCTGTTGTAACGCAGGGGAAATAATACGAGAGCGTTCAGAAGCTCTGTCACTGTCAGCAGGGTCCCATATACCACGCCATAGTCTGTAGTATTCGTCAAAGCGGTAAGAGTAGTTAGACTCGTAGTGGTCACGCCAATCTTCGCATTTGGTGATAACCCAGTCCTCAATAGATTCCTCTACCATCAGCGGGTCTGCTTCGTATATATCACTCATATTTTAATATCCTGCTACCACGTCCAGTATTTCGTGGTTGTCAATTTCGTAGTCGTAGTCATAAGCGACATTTGCAAGCTGGTCTATGTAAGCCAAAGCGTCCACAAGGTCGTCATGGGTTAATGGGTCAGGAAACTGGAACAATTGGTCCAAGAACCTAGCGTTCCACTCTCCTTTGTTTAAAGTAACGTAACCGTTTTCAAAGCGTCCCTGTAACGCCCACATTACCCTGTCAGTTTTTTTCTTGTTACCGTGGGTTAGTTCCTCAACTCTGAAGAACGTCCCGTACCGCTTCTGTAAGTCTGTCAGCGGAGACATTACGGCTTGTTTAGCAATGCCTCTTTCGATACCCACACTAACGGGCTTGTAGTCTCTAACTGCCTGAAATATTTTGGCGGCTGTCTCATCAAGGCTCCATCGCCCATAAATAATATTATCAACGTACCAACCGTTAGGGCTGACTTTGGTGACGGCAATCGCCGTTTCGTCCAACTTAGAATTTTTAGTTCTTTTCTTGTTAACTTCTTCAAAACCTGCCAAGTCAACAGCAATGTAGTAATCACCCTCCTCTTGTGAGTTTTCGGATACTTTAACCCATTCTTCTTTAAACATCTCAGAGCCACGAGCTTCAAAAGACGCCATGAACTCCTGACGGAATGCGTAGCTGGACATAGACTTCTTAGCTATATCTATTTCTTCTGCGTCCAACAACGGATTGTCGTAGGACGTATAGTGCCACGTCTTGTAAGTTTTATCATCTCCTAACTCACCGTACTTGTACAGTTCGTAGAAGTGGTTACGACCCATAGGTGTACCTATGAACATCGCACAACCTTTTTGGTCAGCTAAAGCAGGTCTTAGTATCTGCTCAAAGACTTCAGGCTTCATATCAGCGTATTCGTCCAATACCAAAAACTTTAAAGACACACCACGCATTGTTTCCGGTCTGTCTGCACCTTTAAGACTAATAGTAGCCCCGTTGACCATTTTTATTTGCAGGTTGTTAATGTGGCTCCCCGAAATAACGGGATGCCCCAATTCCAACAACGTCTGCCACATAATGTCTCTAGCCTGTCCCTGAGTGGGTGCGACATAGAAAACATGCCCTCTATCAGCTTGTAGAGCGTTAATTATCAACATCCAAGCAGCCAAACGCGACTTACCTGTACGTCTACCAGCAGCAACGATCTTAAAGCGAGTGGTGTCGTTCCAGACTTCCTGTTGCCACGGAAGTAACTCAATGTTAAGGTCTGTCACTTTTTAGTAACAACTACAGCCGTACCGCTTAATTTTACTTTATTTGGTACAGTTTCTACGGTATATCTTGTTCCTAAAATTTCCTCAACATCTTTTTTTAATTCTGTGGGTTTAAAACCTTTTTGGTAGTTTCCGTCACTAGTCCAATAAGCGTTTGGTTCTTTTGCAGGGGTAGACGTTTTGCTTTTTAATCCTGCTTGGGCCGCGCTTTCGCTCCAAGTTTGAATAAGGGCTTTTCCTTTAGATTTTAATGCTTTTCCAATATTTAAAATAGCTTCTACTCGCAGTTCTGGCGGAAGTACGTTAATAACATTAGTTGAAATAATTTTACCATACTCGTTTGCAGGAACTTCAGAAGGGTTTTTAAACGTAGGTTTAAAACCTTTTTGCGGAAAAGGTTCAAAAGTATCATCTGCTTTTATAGCTTTTGCGTTTTTTCCTAGTCCTGCCCCATAATCTAAAACTTTTCCTTCAGCCCCTAAAGTATCTAAATAATCAGAAGCTTTTTTTGCTGTGTTTACTGTATTAGAACGCTGTGTTTTCTGAGACGCTCTGTTTTGTAAGTAATCGCTTCCTTTTCTAGCGGCTCTTGCTGCATCAGCAGGTGCTCCTAAAAAGGGAATAGACGACGCAGCGGCTAACGCAGCATCAACATAGTTTCCTTCTATTATGTTTTTAGGTGTATCGTAAAATAAAGCCTTTGCATCTCCGACAACAGGAGTTAAGTCTAATCCTAACTCTAAAGCTAGTTTTTCATTGTCTGTCAGCATCCCCATTAAGTTTGTCCTTGCTTTTGTCTGCGTCCAAATGTGTTTTGTTTGTCGTTTCCTCTTCTAACTCCAGAGTCGGATCGCCGTCCCAGTTGAGGTCCATTTGGATTGCTATTGTTTTTTTGTAGTCTCGTGATTGGTTGGACACGGGTAATCCTCACATTAGTATAACCACATGACAGCAGGTGTTCCTCTAGTGTCTACGTGTATAAATGTCTTGTCCACGCCAATACCAGTGAATCCTAGTTTCATAGCCTCTTTAACAATACAGTGTCTTTCGGCAGCAGTGGTAATTCTTATGTCTGCTGCTATACCCTGTGCATGAGTACCGGGTACAGCCTTTGCTGCCTCAATAGGATGATTAGTGGGGTGTCTAAAGCCGCTTGTAACGACAAAAGCAAAGTTACAGGCAAGACGCAAAGCGTCAAGCTTCTCTAGGAACTCAGGTTCCATACGATTCTCACCTGTTTCTTGGCAGTCAAACTCTGACAATTGGAAAAACCTAAGCTTCTTCATTAACGATTTCTCCTTCTATGACTTCATCGTTGTTCATGTCAACAGCGCCGACACCAGTAATATTGATTTGTATAGCGTTACGGCCACCGTCCTTCACTACTTCCTTCTCAAAAGCACCTACGGGCAGCATACGGTCCATAATCAGCTTCCAAGCCGCTGATTGATTCTTATGATCGTTGTCCAAAGCGGCATCAAAGATGGTTTCCAAGACTTTTCTGGACTTTGGGGAGGCAAGCATACGAGATTTATACTCATTAATGATTGCTGCATCGCCTTTAGGCCTACCAAGTTGTTTTCTTGAACCTCTTTTTTTAGAATCAACTACTTGTTTTCTAGGTCTACCCCGTTTTCTGGGGATAGACACACTTTCTTCAGACAACAGCATTGCCTCCATATTTAATTAGGAGATACTTTACAGTGCTTTAGAGTAATTATCTATTGGTTTATTCTTTAATAATCCCTCTAAAGAATCACTCTAGGCTTACGCTTCATATTATAGCACATAAGTTAACAAAAGTCAAGAACTTTAGTGTACTTTTGCTGTAGTATGTCTACTTTATCCCGTCCTTTTATTCCTTTTAGTAATATAACACATTAATTAAATAAAACAAAGACTTATTATGCGTTATTTTTGATTACTTTTATTGACTTTTGCTCTTTTTTGTGCGCCAGTGGGAACCGTTAACTATAATAAACTCACACACGGCCCCCGGGGGTCACAATACACAAACTTGGCACGAATCTTGCAAGCCAAAAGTTGGCATGGATTTTGCAGGGGAAACAAAAGTTGGCACGATTCTTGCATGGGTAAACCATTGGTCCGATTGGCACGAATATTGCAAGGCGTGAGTGTGCCAGTGGGACCCTTTAAGCTACATTAAAAACCTATGATTAGTGTTGTGTCTTTAAGCTATATCGCGTATCCTCCGCCTTCACATTAACAGTGGGTGTTTCCCCATGCCAACAATAGGAGAACCAAAAGTATGACCCGTAAAGAAAAACGCAAAGCGCGTAAGATTAAAGCGCGAGCGATCAAGACAAAACGCATCATCAAATTGGAGCGTGAACACGAGCGCCGCAAAGCTAAGCTGCAACGATTAGCAGCAAAGGCCTCATAAAAAACCAACGAAAGGATAGTGAAAATGATTAATGATAAAAACGCTGCAATAATCGCTCAAAAATTCATTGATGCGATTCAAAACGGAACTGTAGACGGCACATGGGTTCGCCCGTGGAATGTGGGAGACAATGGAATGCCACATAATCCGGTATCCGATAAGCCATTTACCGGAACCAATGCGTTCATTCTACTAATGAATGGCGGCGGTCAATGGGCAACGTTTAAACAGTGGAAAAAATTAGGCGCTCAAGTACTTAAGCGGGAAGACGTAGGACCCGGAACGCACGTATTGAGGCCTATTATTAAAAAGGACCCGGCGAACCCGTTGGACGATGGCGTTCTACTAGGTTTTAAGCCATATGTGGTTTTTAGCGCGAACCAAGTTAGCGGATACGAAGCGCCCGTAATTGAAAAACCTGAATTTGATTTTCAATCTATTGAACGGGCGGAAAAATTCATAAAAGCTACGGGCGCGTCCATAAGATACGACGAAGTAGGTGTACGTGGCGCGTATTATAGTCCCGGTATGGATTCCATAAACATGCCAGCAAAAAGTCTGTTTAAGTCTGAAGAGGGTTTTTATTCGACAATCTGCCACGAATTAGCACATTGGTCTGGACATGAGTCGCGCTTAGACCGAAAGCTTAACCACGGGCGCTTCGGCGACGAAGCGTATAGCTTTGAAGAATTGGTAGCGGAATTTACTAGCACGTTCTTGTGCGCGCACTTAGGCGTACATCAAGGGTTTAGGGACAATCACGCTAAGTATCTTAAATCGTGGGTTAAAGTGTTAAAAGACGAGCCTACCGCATTAACTAGCGCCGCCTCGATGGCGGATAAAGCGTTTAACTATCTCAAAACCTTTGACGTTGTCGGAAAGGATAAAATCCGCGCCGCATAACTTCACTTGCTACGAAAGGGCGCTTGCTGGTATAGTGGGCGCCCTTTTTTTATGGGTGTAATTTATGCACAAATTCAAAGCGGCCAGTAAGCGCCGCAAATTAAAACCTGAGAGAGGTTTTGTCCTGTACAAAGGACCATCCGCGCTCGACGGCCAGCCAATTATTGTAGTCGCTACGTTAGTCAGCAAAAACGATAAGACGGGTAATATGATCCAAGTCTGGATTATCAGAGAAGACGTCGAACCTTTGGATGCATCAAAATTAGGATACGATATAAGCATATGCGGCCATTGTGTCCATCGTCACTATCATAAGGGCGCTTGCTACGTGAATATTGGACAAGCGCCGAACGGTGTATTTCGCGCCTATAAGCGCGGCGTGTATCCGTTTTTTGACAGTGAAAAACACAGCGCCTATATAACGGGCAGAAAAATCCGATTAGGCGCTTATGGCGATCCTGCAGCGGCGCCCTATGATGTACTGTCGGATTTTGTCGAGCTTGGTGTAGGACACACTGGCTACACTCATCAATACAATCATCCTAATTTTGATAGTCGATTTTTTAACCTAGTGATGGCATCCGTTGATACACCTAAAATGGCGGATAAACTCCAGAAAAAGGGCGCTAATACTTTCAGAGTGGCGCTTATAGGTGATTCGTTGTCGGATACTGAAAGCGAATGCCTATATGATGCGGAACAATTAAAATGTGCAGATTGTCTAATCTGTGATGGCAATTCTGGTAATGTCGCTATACAGGTTCACGGTAGTCGAAAATCTAATTTCAAATCGGTTTTAATACCAATTATTGAGACATAACTGAAATAAATACTTGACCATAACTAGAAAAAATGTTAAACTCTCCATATAGTTTAGCTAAAAAGCACTATAGAGAGCACTATAGAGAGCACCATAGAGAGCACTATAGACAGCACTATAGAGACAACATAGAAGGCACTATAGAGAGCACTATAGATACCCTTGACTTACACCATAGAGTAGACTATAAACAATACTCTAATGACTATAGAGTACCTATATGAATATATTCAGAGTACACGATAACCCCATAATTGCAGCACAATCTCTGTGTAATAAACACGTAGTTAAAATGGTGCTAGAAACAGCCCAGATACTTTCAGCAGCGCACCACACAGCAAATTCACAGTATGCTGATAAAGTGTACAAAGTTACACATAAAAACCACCCATGTACAAAGTGGGTTCGAGAATCACGCAGTAACTACCAATGGACGTTTATTCATCTGTTAGGCTTGTTAAACGAGTATACTTACAGGTATAATAAACGACATAAAACAAGCAGATTGCTACCCTACTTGTGTATAACACCTAATTTACCCGACGTTGGAGAGACAGAACCACCTCAAGCAATGTATGATGACTGTAGACACCCTGACGTTATTCATGCTTACAGGACATACTACAAAGAACGTCAAACCGAAATAGACATGCAATGGACAAAAAGAAAAAGACCAAATTGGTTAAAAACAACTTGACTGCTAAGTATAGTGGTCGCTATAATCGCGCCCAAGTGTTTAGAGACAGAAAAAAAGACTCTAAACGTGGTTATGAAAAGCATAAGGAGAAAAATTAGCTTATGGGTATGGAAACAGAATTTAGTCGAAACTCGTTAGGACCAATGCAAGAAAGACAGCAGCTTTTGTTCAGAGATGTTGCGTTACACATGATCAGACAAGGCGAAAGATCCTCAAACACAGAGGGTGAGTGCAAGTATCGGTACGGCGATTTAAAATGCGCTGTGGGCTGTCTGATTAAAGACGAGCACTACAGTTCTGCTTTTGAAGATTTAACTGTAAATTCAGCGGAAGTGTCGGGAGCGGTAGAGAAATCTATCGGCAGAAAGTTGCAGGACGAAGACCTTGAAATGTTGAATCTGTTACAGAACGTCCACGATTTCGATCACCCAGAAGAGTGGAAGTTACACTTAAAGGGAGTCGGTCTGCGTTACTTCAACAAAGATTTACACCAGTTAAAAGTATTGAGAGGTTTCTAATGACAGACTACGAAATTGTCACGCTGTACGACAGCACTAACATAACTTTAGCGGACCTTTCGCTTCGTTCAGGGCGGTCAGTTGCGGAGTTAAAAAAACTCCTCATGGAAACTGGTGATCCTTTTGAGGAGCCGTTTGATGATCCCGCCCGTTTTAAATTGAAGAGGTATTTTTAATGCTACCTAAAGAACCCGTCAAGCTTGTTAGTTATACGACAGGAGTAAACGGTGAGTCCATAAAGGACTTAATCGTTTACTGTGCTCGTGTCTCTAATCCAGAGAGTCAATTAAAAGGTGAGAACACCAACAGGCTCTGGAACTATCTAAAAAGAGAAAAGCACTTCAGTCCGTTTGAAATGGCGTCGGTGTGTTTAGAAATAACCTGTAGCCGTAGCATATCAAGACAGCTAATACGACATAGGTCATTCACGTTTCAGGAGTTTAGTCAACGCTACGCAGACCCTACAGAGAGTCTAGGTTTCGCTTTTCAGGAGGCTAGACTACAGGACAGGCGTAACCGACAAAACAGCATAGAGACAGACGACGAGCACCTACAGAGAAAGTGGGTAGCTGCTCAGAGTCATGTTAAAGATATAGCATTAGGTACATACATCAAAGCACTGTCTTTAGGTATTGCTAAAGAACAGGCGCGATCTTTGCTGCCTGAAGGTTTAACACTCTCGAAAGTGTACATGAACGGTACACTGCGAAGCTGGATGCACTTTATTGAAGTACGTACAGACGTATCCGCACAAAAAGAGATTAGACAAATAGCAGAAAGCTGTGATACAATAATCCAAAATTTAGTGGAGAAATAGTTCATGGCGACTAGCAGCTATTGTCACGAAGTAGATATAACAAGCCCTTTAGAAGGCCGCATAACTCAAGACGAAGTAAAAGAGATGGCGGAAGAATTGGCAAACGATGAGCTTATTAGCATGAGATTGGTTGATGTTAATAAGATCCTTTTAGCGTTCTTAACAGAGAAGTACGAAAAAATGCTTCCCTGCGATCTTCAAAAGGTTTATTCTCGTCGCTTTTTTGATCAATATGAGGATTTTATTTAGATGAGCAGGTGTAGAGCTTGTAATGCTATGATGACTGACGCAGAAATGCGTAGAAAAGACCCGAATACTGGAGACTATGCAGATATGTGTACTACCTGTTTTATGTCTTCACTCGATATTTACGTCAGAACAGGTGGTAACATAAATGACGTTGATACCCTTCAATTCATGGAGGGAATAGGGGTTTCTTTTGATGAAACCTATGATATACTAAGGGGTATTCAGTACGAATTTAAAGTACCGGATAACAAAGACAACTACTAATATGGAGTTTTTTGCCTATGGCAGCGCAACGACACGTAACTGAAGGTACTGTAGCCTTTCAATCTCTCCGTGAACATGATTCGTTTAACGGACAAACTACAGGGAAGTACACCCTGACCATTATGCTCCCAGACGATAGTGCTCAGGAGCTTGAAGATCAGGGAGTTAAACTGAAGGATTACGAGGGTAAATCCCAGCGTAAATTCAGCAGTAAGTTCTCTGTTCCGATTTTGAACCCAGATGGGTCGCCTTTCGAGGGCGACGTCACTAGGGGTAGCAAGGTACGTATACAGTACCAGTATGGTAATCCACACCCCGTACACGGTGTTGCTACTTATCTCAACGCTGTAAAGGTGTTGGAGGTTGCTGAAGCTACCGGAACCGACACATCCTTCTAAGGGGGCCTCTTGTCTAACACAGAAAGCAATTTTGTTAGACACGAGGAGTGCCCAAGTTGCGGAAGCAGGAACAATTTAGCTAGATATTCAGACGGGCATGGTTATTGCTTTAGTCCTGAATGCGGCTACTTTGAACCTGCTGACGCAGATTTTTCCTCAGTGGCTAATGGAACCCAACAGCGGGTTATGGTAACAGAAATGGTAGGAGTAATCGCTTCAATATCCGACAGGCGTATATCTGAACAGACGTGTAAAAAATATAACGTCCGTGTAGAGTACGACTCGAAGGGTAAAATCAACAAACATCATTATCCCTTTACGGACATAAACACAGGCGAAGTGGTCTGCACGAAGGTCCGTAGGGTGGAAGACAAGCAGTTTTCAATCAACGGTACTTACGCTAACAATCTTGGTCTTTTTGGTCAGGAAACTTGTAGAGGGACCGGAAAGTACATCACTATAACTGAGGGTGAAATAGACTGTCTCTCCGTTGCTGAGATGTTTGATAGAAAATGGGACGTCGTATCCTTAAGGACAGGCGCTAACTCTGCTGCTAAAGAGATTAAAGAGCAGCTAGAGTGGCTTGAAGGTTATGAGAATATTGTCTTGTGCTTTGATAACGACAAGGCAGGGCAAATAGCCGTAGATTCTGTCAAAGATTTGTTCAGCCCCAATAAAGTCAAGATTTGTAAACTTCCCCTGAAAGACGCCTCAGACATGCTGGTAGCGAATAGGGTTAAGGACTTTACTACGTCTTGGTGGGACTCAAAAACGCACAGGCCTGACGGTATTGTCGCTGGTGTTGATACGTGGGAACATATCTTAAACGCTCACAAAGTTAAATCCATCCCATATCCGTGGGCTGGTTTAAACGATCTTGTGAAAGGTGTAAGGCCTTACGAGCTTGTTACCGTTACTTCAGGTAGCGGCATGGGTAAATCTCAATTAGTTCGTGAGATTGAGTATTTCCTGTTTAATGCTACGAAGGATAATATCGGTATTATCGCTTTAGAAGAATCCATACGGAGAACTGCTTTAGGTATCATGTCAATGGCTGCTAATAAGCCACTACATGAGGACGAAGAAGTTAACCCAGAAACTTTTAAGCAGTATTGGGATTCCACTATGGGAACCAACCGCTTTTATTTGCTTCAGCATTTTGGCTCAACGGCGGAAGATACTTTGATGTCCCATGTTCGTTATCTGGCAAAAGCACTAGACTGCAAGTGGATAATACTTGATCACTTAGCTATTGTTGTGAGTAGCCAAGAGCATGGAGATGAGAGAAAAAACATAGACGCCATTATGACTAAACTTAGGACTTTGGTTCAGGAGCTTGGCGTTGGTTTATTTCTAGTTTCACACCTAAAGCGCAGCGGAGGGACATCCCACGAAGAAGGTGGGAAAATATCTCTCTCTGAACTTAGGGGTTCTCAATCCATTGCTCAACTATCAGACATAGTTATCGGTTTGGAGCGAGATCAGCAGAACGAGTGTGAAGTCATAAGGAACACGACAACCGTCCGTGTTTTGAAAAACAGATACACAGGTCTAACTGGTCCAGCTTGTTACCTGCGTTACGACAGAGAGACAGGCAGAATGTTTGAATCCCCAAAACCGGAGGAAACATCAAGTGATTTCTGATATAGACAAAATTGTATCACTTAAAGTAGATACAGACATCGTAACTCATGCCCATAAAAAAGCGGTTGAAATGGGAGAGTTAAAAAACTCTATCACGAAAGGCGGAGGAAACTTAGTCGGTTTCATAGGAGAAGGTTTAGTCCACAAATATCTGCTCGATAATGAAGAGACAGTTCGCTGGTCAAACACTTACGATTATGATATAGTACTGAATAATGGTTTCGCTATCGACGTGAAAACAAAACGAACTAACTATAAACCAAAATTGGAATATGAATGTTCTGTAGCATCTTTAAATACAAAACAAAGATGTGACGTTTACGTTTTTACACGAGTAAAAGGTGATATGTCTGTAGGTTGGCTCTTGGGTTTTTTACCGAAAGACGAATACTTTGAAAAAGCAAACTTTATGGAGAAGGGAGCTATTGACCCTTCTAATGGATGGCAGGTAAAATCGGACTGTTACCAAGTACCGATTAGTGATTTGAGGCCAATGGATGAGCTTACTTCAAAAAGCATTGATTCTTGATATTGAAACGGATGGGCTAGACGCTACTAAAATATGGTGTTGTTCTACAAACCTTTTTGGCACAGTCTACAACGAGCAGGAGTTTAAGGAGGGACTAGCCTCTTGCGGCACTACCTCCATTGTAGCACATAACGGGATAGGTTTTGATTATCCAGTTCTGGAAAGAATTTGGAACGTGGATTGGTCTGGCTACGATCTGTATGATTCGTTAGTTCTGTCCCGTTTAGCAAACCCTTCAAGAGAGAAGGGACACTCTCTCAGACAGTGGGGAGAGACACTGGGTTTTCCTAAAGGAGAGCACGAGGATTGGACACAGTTAACCTGTGAAATGGTTAAATACTGTGAACAAGATGTTGCCGTCACGGTTCGAGTTTTACAGCAACTACAGCTAGAACTTTCTGGTTTTGGTGAAGAGGCTATAAAACTAGAGCATGATGTTCAACGTATAGTTCAAAAACAGGTCGGCAATGGCTGGCTAATAGACGATAAACACGCTAACTTGTTGTTAGCTGAATTAAAGGAGAAACTTTATGCGCTTGAGGATACTGTTCATAAAACTTTTTTACCGTTACCAACATACGTTAAGACCGTTGTACCGAAAATTAAGAAGGATGGTACGCTCTCTACAGTTGGCCTAAAGTTTTTAGGTGACGCTTGGACTCAGGTTGTCGGAGAATTTTCTCGTGTAGATTATCCTCCCTTCAACTTGGGTTCTCGCAAACAAATAGGCAGATACCTACAGCATTTTGGGTGGAAGCCTACTGCCTTTACAGAGAAAGGACATGCCATTGTAGATGAGTCTACACTAGACAATGTGCAGGGCATTCCTGAAGCCAAGCTTATTGCTGAATACATCATGGTTCAGAAGCGTATAGCTCAAGTTCAAAGCTGGTTAGAGGCTGTTAAGGACGATGGCAGGGTGCATGGGTACGTCAATTCAAACGGTGCTGTGACAGGCCGTATGACCCACTCAAGCCCTAACATGGCACAGGTTCCCTCAACTAATTCGCCTTACGGTGAAGAGTGCAGAGCTTGTTGGGTTGCACCGGAAGGTTACAAAGTTGTTGGGATGGACGCAAGCGGTCTTGAATTACGTATGCTTGCTCATTACATGGGAGATAAGGAGTTTACCAATGTCCTCCTCAAAGAAGACATACACACAAGAAATCAGTTGGCTGCTGGACTTGAAACAAGACCTCAGGCAAAGACTTTCATCTATGCTTTCCTCTACGGGGCTGGAGACGCTAAAATCGGAAATATCGTTGGAGGAAGCGCATCAGATGGTGCTTATCTCAAAGAAAGATTTCTCAGAAACACACCTTCTCTTGGAAGTCTACGAGAACGAGTGGTTAAGGCTGCTGGGAGAGGCTATCTCAGAGGACTCGACGGTAGAAGACTTTTTATCAGATCAGAACACGCTGCATTAAACACTTTGTTGCAGTCAGCGGGTGCTTTGGTTATGAAAAAGGCTTTGATCTTGCTAGATGAGTATGCTAAACTATGGGACATAGACTATAAGTTTATAGGAAACATTCACGACGAGATTCAGAGCGAAGTGATTGAATCAAAAACAGAGGTCTTTGGTGGACTAGCAGTTTCCTGTATACAGGCTGCTGGCTTACATTGGGACTTGAACTGTCCTTTGGACGGCGAATACAAGGTGGGAGACACATGGGCACAGACACATTAATAGATGACATATATCATCTAGTTTCAACGCACAAAGTTCCAGAAAGTGTTGATGTAGAAGCTGAAATAGACAAGTTCGGGGAAGCTATGAAAGCTCTCATGCGTACTGAATTTAGTAGGGAACGTGTCGAAGACAGGCGGAAATTACGGCTATCTATGATAGGAAGACCAGATAAGTTCATCTGGAATAGTTTTCACGATACTATCAAAGAAGAAATAGCTCCGCACACCTATGTCAAATTTCTATACGGGCATGTTATAGAAGAGATGCTTTTGTTTCTGACTCGCATGTCTGGACACAAAGTAACTGACGAGCAGAAGAAGTGTAAAGTAGAAGGCGTGACAGGACACATGGATTGTAAGATTGATGGTGTTGTTACTGACGTTAAATCTGCTAGTGTGTTTGGGTTTAAAAAGTTTAAAGAACGAAGAGTTCCTGAAGACGATCAGTTTGGTTACGTAGATCAAATCAAAGCTTACGCTCACTCAGAAGGAGAGAGAAAGTTTGCTTGGCTTGCTATGGATAAACAGAACGGTCATTTAACTTTTTGTATGCACGATTTAGACGACACGTCTGATCCTATGCACGAGCTTCTACAGGGAGACATTGCGGAAAGAGTTAAGCATATAAAAAAGTTAGTAGAACAGGAGGAGCCATCAGATTTCTGTTATCCCGACGTTCCAGAGGGGAAAGCTGGAAATCGCAAATTAGCTATTGGCTGTTCTTACTGTCTTTACAAAGAAAAATGCTACCCAAATTTGCGAACATTTTTATACGCAAAGGGACCAGTTTTCTTAACGCATGTAGAAAAAGAGCCAAACGTCATGGAGGTCAGAAGTGACTTCTAAAAAAGCACGTTATGGTAGGTATAGGTCGGGTCTTGAAAAAAAGTTTGCTGAGAGTATTCCTCCCAGAACGATGAAGTATGAGCCTTACTCAATACCTTATACGATGCACAGAGAATATAAACCAGATTTTGTCTTCAATGATTGGTTGTTTGTAGAGTGCAAAGGTTTCTTTCGGCAAGGAGATACTTTAAAATATAAATCAATACGAGACTCTTTAAGTAATGAAGAGCTTGTGTTTGTTCTTTCTGATCCAAACAAGAAAATTCGCAAAGGGGCTAAGATGACGATGGGCCAGTGGTGTGAAAAAGAAGGTTTGAAATTTTATACCGTGTCTACCGTTAGCGAGTTACTTGATTATGCAAATGCTGTATGAAGAACTTAAGGAACGTATCTTACAAGAGTACGACGTTGATCTTCTTTGTGAAACACTGAGCATCAGTGCTGAAGATTTACTGGATGCTTTTGAATCGCGTGTCCTGCAAAATTTAGAAAAGTTTGATGAATTAGAGTTATCGGCTTATGAAGAGGAGGACTAAGATGGGTATTGATACCGCTACTCCACAAGAGTGGGACAAAGCTTTTGACGCCGTTACTAGACCAGCGCATTACAACAATGGTCAAGTCGAGGCTATTGAATACATCAAGCAGCAGCTTGGTGAGACAGGGATAATGGACTACTACGAAGGTTCAGTCCTCAAGTACCTCCACCGTTGGAAGTACAAAACTAACCCAATAGAGGATCTTAAGAAGGCCCGTTGGTACTTGGACCGTCTTATTGAAGCAGTAGAGGAGGAGTGATGAAAGTTATCAAAGGTAACTTTAAAGAAAAGACAGAAAAAGTCGGAGTTCCAGAAGTTTTTAACGCCATCACATCCGTTGAAAACTTAAAGGATTACAGTGATGCTTTCTGTATAATAAAATCGGACGAATACATAATGGTGTCTACAAACATGGACTCTGCCGATTTGAATTTTTTGTTCGATCAAATGAAAATGACTTTATTAACCAGTGGGGAATATGAACTTTAATGGACGCCTACCAGCAGTACATACATAAATCTAGGTACGCCCGTTACCTACCGGAAGAACAACGCCGGGAATCTTGGGAAGAGACAGTGAACCGTTACTTGGACTTCTGGGTAACACAAGAGAAGCTGACTAGCAAAGAAGCTAAAGACCTTTACAAACAGATACACAGCTTGGAAGTTATGCCCAGCATGAGGGCCTTGATGACTGCGGGAGAAGCTCTGTTAAGAGACAATGTGGCTGGCTTTAACTGCTCTTATCTACCCATAGATCACCCTAAAGCCTTTGACGAAATGATGTACGTGCTTATGTGCGGCACAGGTGTTGGATTTAGTGTAGAGCGTCAGTACGTTAGTAAGTTACCAGAGGTTGCAGAGGAGTTTTATGATACCGATACAGTTATACACGTCGCTGACTCTAAGATTGGATGGGCAAAAGCATTCAGGGAGCTTGTTGCAATGCTCTATTCTGGTCAGGTTCCAAAGTGGGACGTCTCTGGAGTTAGACCTGCAGGGTCAGCCCTTAGAACCTTTGGAGGTAGAGCGTCTGGTCCAGAGCCTCTTGTCGATCTCTTCCTATTCACCGTTGAAGTTTTTAGGACGGCTGCTGGAAGGAGACTTAGTTCCATTGAGTGTCACGATCTCTGCTGTAAGATTGCACAGATCGTCGTCGTCGGCGGTGTCAGGCGATCTGCTCTCATCAGTCTCAGTAACCTCACTGACGACAGAATCCGACGAAGCAAGTCAGGGCAGTGGTGGGTCGATAACCCTCAACGTGGTTTAGCTAATAACTCAGCTTGTTACACAGAGAAGCCAGACTTTGAAGCATTCCTCAACGAGTGGCAGAGTCTGTACGAGTCACGATCTGGTGAACGTGGTGTCTTCAGCCGTGTCGCTAGTCAAGCACAGGCTGCTAGGAATGGACGTAGGGACGCAGAGGTAGACTTTGGTACTAACCCCTGCTCTGAAATCATACTCAGGCCATATCAGTTCTGTAATCTGTCTGAGGTTGTTATACGAGCCGACGATACTTTACAAAGTTTACGTTTAAAAGTTAGATCAGCAGCAATACTGGGTACGCTACAAGCTACCTTGACTAACTTCAGATATTTAAGAAAGATATGGAAGGACAATACGGAAGAAGAAGCACTACTGGGTGTATCACTAACAGGTATCATGGATCATCCAGTGATGTCAGGAAGAAAAAATTATGAAGACCTGCAATATTGGCTTACGCAACTTAAGGACGAAGCTATCAAAACTAACGATAAATGGGCGAAGCGTCTTGGTATTAACGCTAGTACTGCTATCACTGCTGTTAAGCCAAGCGGCACAGTAAGTCAGCTAGTGGACAGTGCGTCTGGGATACACCCTAGATACGCAGAGCAGTACATACGTAGGGTTAGGGCTGACGCCAGAGATCCTCTGTGTAGCGTTCTGGAGGTCGCTGGAGTGCCTGTAGAGGAAGATGTAACCGCCCCTACGACTAAGGTCTTTTCGTTCCCTATACGCTCTCCTGAGAACGCTGTAGTGGCTCCTGAGATGGGTGCTATGGAACAGTTAAAACTGTGGGAAATGTATCAAGATTATTGGTGTGAACACAAACCAAGCATGACGTGTTACTACAAGGACGATGAGTTTTTAGAAGTGGGACAGTGGCTGTACAACAAGTTCGACAAGGTAAGTGGCATTAGCTTCCTGCCTTACGCAGAACACACGTACCAGCAAGCACCTTACGAGCCTGTAGACAAGAAGACTTATGAGACTATGATTAAAGGTTTCCCAACGGAGATCAACTGGAATGTCTCAGAGGAATCGGACATGACTGAAGGGTCACAGCAGTTGGCCTGTACTGGTAACAGTTGCGAGATATAAGCCATGTCCTACAGTGATAAAGTAATGGATCACTACGAGAACCCACGGAACGTCGGTAAGCTAAACGCTGACGACGAAGACGTGGGTACTGGGATGGTGGGAGCACCTGCATGTGGTGACGTAATGAAGCTACAGATTAAAGTAGGCAACGAAGGCATCATTGAAGACGCCAAGTTTAAGACCTACGGATGCGGTAGTGCCATTGCGTCTAGCTCCCTGCTGACTGAGTGGGTCAAGGGCAGGACTCTGGAAGAAGCAGGTAGTATCAGGAACACACAGATTGCGGAAGAACTAGCGTTACCGCCTGTAAAGATACATTGTTCTGTGTTGGCTGAAGACGCTATTAAAGCTGCTATTAGTGACTACCAAAAGAAAAACAAATAGGCTTATTACATCTGCTCCTCTGCAGCCATTTGTTCAGCTAAGTTACCCATAAGCATTCCTCCTTGAGCAACATTAGAGGCTGTTCCTAAGTAGTTGGGCCTTACTTGTTCCTGTAGTATGTTGGAAGAAGGAGACAAGGTTTCAACAACAGGAGATTCAGACAAAGCGGGTTGGCCTTTAAGCGTCCTTCTGTCTAAGACAGGGTTGTCTGTTCCCAATCTTTGCTTTATTAGGTTTTCTCTTGAAGTAAGATCATCAGACACACCAAAGTTTTTAGAGAGATACTCTGATCTTTCTTCTTTGCTTACGTTTCTTTGTTCTGCTCTGCTTTTACTGTCAATAGTAATTTCGTTTCTAGTTGTATTGCCCCGCATGTTGTATTGTACTGGTGGGAAAACAACAACAAGTGGGTTTCCTCCTAAAGGGTCCATACCAAACAGATCATGCCTGTCAGACTGAACTACAGTTGCTTTACCTGTATTTAAATCTATAGCAAAGAACTGATTCATACCTCCGTGTACTTTACTGGCTGAGTTAATTGAGCCTTGAAAGTATAAGGTATTAGAAGAAGCTTCGTAGTTTACAGGCGGCTCTGCCGCTAATTTTCTACGAGCTATGTTGTATTTATAAGCCGCGCTGTTTTTATCCTGTTTAAAATTAAAGCCTTTTGCTTCTGTTTTCCAAACATCAGCCGGGGCTTCGTTTTGCAGTAGAGCTTTTTCTTTGTCATCTAAAACTCTACCCCGCAAAAGAGATATTGCTTCTTCTGGAGACATGCCTTTAAAATCGTGGACTTCTCCTAAACGAAAAACATTTTTAGATGTTCGACTTTGGCCTCCTCCTGCCGTTAACTCGCTTCGTATGTTTGTAGGATTAAACGGGTCTTCAAAAATAATACTAGGATTACCTTTTATGTTAAGAACACCTCTTCTTTCTGTCCCTAGATTGTGAGCTTTAATTATATGGTTATACAACCTATTTCGCTGAGTTTGGTTAAAGTCATAGTCAGCAGAGTTCCATATTTTTTGATCAAAATCGGCTCTGTTTTTAGGGTCTATGTCGGCTAACCTAGATACTTTACCGACAATGTTTTCTAAGAACGGAGAACCTGTGGAAGGCATTTGGTAGTTCATCATGTAATGAGCATACTTCCAAGCGCCTGAATCTAAATTATAAGAAGGAAGCGAATAAAGATCGGACATTTGTTTTTTAAGAGCGTTAACTTCTTTTGTTATGTGTTCGTACTCTTTTTTCTTTTGCGCTTGTTCGGCTCTAGTTCCTTTTATTGTTCGCAAGTCTATTTTTCCGCTTTCCAATTCTTTTATTCTTCTTTGTAGAGCGTCTGCCTTTTGTAAAGCAACAATAACTTCACCCGCCTGTTCTCGCATACCCCGACTAATACCCATTTGGTCAAAGATTGCTTTGTCTGTTGGGCTTAGTCCTGCCCAGAAACCTCGTTCAAAACCTTTTCCAAGAGCTTTAACGGTCCCTATTACTTTTTTATAAGGATCGTGGCTTTCGTAAAAGTCTTGAACTTTAGTATCCATATTAACAACGGCACTGTTTACACCTTTTTTTACAAACCTAACTCCTAAAAGATCAGTAGCAACCGCTCCGCTTCTTACAGCAGTTTCAGTTTCTTCAGGATAGTTTTCTTGTAAGTAACCAGCAATATCAGTGTTTTCAATAGTGTCTTTTATACTGGTCAACGCTTGTCCTAACAAACCTGTTCCCTTTTCGTACATAGAGTCTACAAAAGGTTCAACAACATAATCATCAGCAACAGAACGATAACCAAGTTCAAGAACATCGCTAAATAAACCTCCTCCTGCTTCTGCGGCTGAAGCTATACCTCTTAACCCTGCTTGAGTGTAGCCAATTTCTCCAGCTTGTCTTTTTAGTTCATCTTCTGCAAGTTGGTTTCCAAAAGTTGTTCCTGTTTCTGATAAAGACTCTCCAAAATTTGTAATAGCGGGAGTAACACCAAAACGCGACATTCCCCCTACAACTGCTGGCATATAAAAAGGACTGTCTACCACATAATCTTTTAGACCTTTTTTAACTGATTCAATTCTATCTACTGTTCTTTCAAGACCAGACATTACTTGCTTTCCTCTTCTTCGTGAGCTTTTTCAGCGTCTTCTGGTAATGCGTTTAAATCGTTTAGCAGTGTAACTAAGAAAACACGGTCTGCTTTTAATTCTTTTATCATGGCAGAATTTTCTGTTTTCTTTAAAGCACTATCTAATCCAAGAATTGTTGTGCCTATTGCTTTTTTAAGTTTGGGAAGAGAAAGACCCCCTTTAATAGCTGCACCTGTTCCAACAATAGCCGCGCCTCCCGCAACATAAGGAGCATATCCTGAAATAAAACCCAGTATAGCAGAACCAGTAAACGCTAAACCTAAAGGAGTCATTGGAACAGTTATTCCTGTAGCTCTTTTTATGTTAGCTTTGATTCTTTCTATTATACCCGGAACTTCTGCAGCAAACTTACTATTAAGTGTGTTTTTTGCATCGAACAATAAAAACTGTTTACGAAGTAGCTGGTCTGCGTTTGCTTCAGGAACAATAGCTTCAAGCTCCTCATTTAATTTATTTCTTATTAAACGAGTTATTCTACTTTCAGAAGCTCTAACTGAGTTATAAGCAGGATCGTTAACATGCGGCCTATAGTCATTAGCTCTTCTGTCTATTTCTCTACGTGCTTGTAAAAGACCTAAAGCTGTTCCGTCGCTATCGTTAATTATTTTAAGTGCAAGGTTAGTAAAATCTTTTGCAAACGACGAGCTTCCACCCGCAAGTCTAAAATCAATAGCTTCGTCAAGTTGACTTTTTGAGTCTAAAAGTTTTTCAATTTCTAAATTTAATTCAAAAATTATAGCATCTTTATCAAACTCAGGGTTTCCAGCTTTATTTATTCTTTTTTCTAATTCTTTAGCAACTGTAACTATTTCTTTATTAACAATAGGAATATTATAACCTGCTGATCTATTAGGGTTTATCCCATTAATATCAGCAACAACATCTATAACTTCGTTTTCAAAACGCGTGGGAACATAAACTTGGTCGTCAAAATACCCTTCAACACGCACTTCTCCTTGAGCTTTGTGTGGTTTTAAAGGTTCTAACATTTCTTGAACACCCGGACGACGGTCTTTAGCTATTCCTTTTTGCCCTTCTTGTTTTAACCTTTTTCCTTTTTCAGGTAAATCTCCCAAAATAGGACTAAGTTTAGTCGGCGGAGCACCTAAAGCAGCAACATCAATAAAACTTTCTATTTGTCTGCCTTTTAATTCGTTTTCTTTTGAAGCGTCTTTCCAATTAAGATAACCTTCGTAGTTTTCTTTTGCAAGGTTTAGAACCTTTTCAGCCCACGGGTTTTCTAATAGAAAAGAAGATAAATCCTTAAAAACATCGACTGCAAACGCTTCTACACGTTCTGGAGCTAAAGCTTGTGCTCCTGCAGACAAAAGCGTTCCCGCTGCTTCACCTGCAGCAGGGATAACGCCTTCTGTTCCCGCAAAAAGAGCCGCTGTGGCTTGTCTTCCAAAAGGTGTACCAGCATTAAACTCACCTTCTAAATATTCTTTGCCAACACCAAAACCTCCTTTTTTATAGGTGTCAAGAGCACTTTTTAAACCCTCTGTTGTATAGGTTGCTAGTTCTTCCGGTGATCGTGCTTTATAAGGCGACTGCAAAGGTTCTTCCGGTATAGCAAGATAAGCCTCTCTCAACCCTTGAACATATACGCCCTGCTCTTTTTTTTCATCCCCATCAGGCATATTATCAAAGCTCATCAAAGCCCTTTGCAACTCATTAAAAATGTCTTGTCGTGTAGGTTGAGCCACTATTTTGTCCTTATTAAGGTTGGAGATCACCAGTTTTTAAAAACGCTTCAAGCCTTTCAGCACCGCTCATGCCGGAATTTGCAACTTCCGTTTGTAAGGTCAATATTTCTATAAGGGCCTCGTCTGTAAGATTGTCTCGATTTTCATTTAGAATGTTAGTAGCTTTGTTAAACTGTGTTTTAGCGTATTGTGCTGAAACAATATATTGACCAATTACAGTTTTAAGCGCCCCTGCAGTAAGCCCTATGTCTCCACCAACTGCTTGTATTGCAATTCTTGCGTCGTTATCAGACAAACCTGTACCAGCGCCAAGCTTTTGAATAAAAACAGCCATTTCTTCTAAACGGTTAATAATAAAAGCTTCAGTAGCTTCTACATTGCCTTTAATTTCTTCAGGAACTGGAATACCCAGAGTGTCGCTTAAAAATACTGCCGCTTTTCCTAGTGTTAATTTTGTAGTTGCTCCGGGTCCTATAAAAGCTTGATCGATAAGGTTTAAAGCTCTTACACCGCTTTCTATTGTTTTCGCACCTGTTTTAGCTGCAGCGTGTAACTCTGCATAATCTGTAAAAGCCATTTCAGCGAGAAGCTCATTAACCTGTTCGTTATCATTAAGTTCTTCATTCTGCGTTCTGGTAATTGCAGGAGTAAGGCCTAGACTGCTTGGCTCAACCCATTCTTTTTCACCTTCTTTTCCTGTTCCAAATAAAGGGTTTTTAACTAAGCCAGACTCTTTACGAACAGTTCTAAAAACTTGATTATTCTCTTTATCTGTAAAAGCTATTTGTTCTGTTTGTAAACTCTTTATAAGAGAGTCAAACCCTTCTTTTTTCATTCCAAAAACGTCTTCTTTAGTCAGATCAAGTTGAGTAGGATCAGTAATTCCCACTTGTTCTAAACGAACTAGACGTCCCTTTTTAGGAGAAATTTGTTCCACTTGTTTAGCTTCAAGTTCTATCAGTTGTTTCTGATAATTACCTATATCTCCAGCAAGAATGTCATCAGCCGACACTGTAATTCCTACTTTTCCAAAACGTTCAGACATACTTGCAGCCAAATTGCTTCGTTTTTCTTTCTGTTGTGCTTCTTGTGCAAGCCTTGATGCTTCACCTGCATAAACAGTAGCTTCTTTAAAGTTGCCTCTAGCTTGATAAAGCTTTGCTAGTTTTAATAAGTCCTCAGGTTTAGACATATCAAGGTTTTCAGAACCTCGTTTAAAGTCAGCTTCCTCTCTTGCCTGATTAAAAAGCATACCGCCAGCACCTAGAGTTCTTCCAATTCTACTCAAATCTTCTGATAACGCTGGAGAAGCAAGACGAGATATTAACCCTTGTGATAATCTAGCCATTATTTTTTCCTATTAAATTTTTCCAAGACCAGCAAATAAACCAGAAAGTGCCGTTTCGGCTACACCTGCTCCTAATTTTCCAATAAGATCAGCTTGACCTATACCGGACGCAAGCAACGCATCAAGACCTGAAGCGTAAGTTTCTCCGTAAGCACCTGTTTGTTGAGCTAAGGCTTGTCTCGCTCTTTCAGAAGCTGTCATGCCCGGAGCAAAAGCCCCTGTAAGCTGTGCTTGAGGTATATAACCAGAAGCTAACATTCCAGAACCCATTGCAGCAGCGCGATCTCTTTCTTCCGCTACATATTGCATAGCAGCTAGTTCTGTTCTAGCTCTGGCTTCTTCTCTTGCTTTTTCAAGCGCAAGCTGTTCTGGAGTTCCTCCAAACATAGCAGTGCGTACACCTAAACGTCCTTGATTAAACAAGTTTTCTTGCAGAGCTTGTCTTGCTCTTTCTTCTTCAGGACGAGAAAGTTCTCTTAGTCTGTCGTAAACTTGTTGTTCTCTTTTAGACATATCTTGAGTAGCAAGCCCAAACAAACTTTCGGCTCTTGCTAACTGAGCTTCTTGTAAAAGCCTTTCATTTTCTGATAATTCAGATTTAAAAATTCTTTGTCCAGTATCAGGATCTACAGACATGCCAAACTTACCACCCGTAGGGGTAGTTACTGTATAAGGCTGAAATTCTAAACGTCTGTCAAGTTCAGAAGCTAAACCAAGACGATTTCCTTCACTATCAAAAATAGCGTTTCCTTCATCGTCAACACCTGCCATTAGTTTAGCAGCACGATCTCCTATTGTTCCTAGTCTATCAACACCTTGTTCAACTAACTGTGCTCCTAAACCGGAACCTAACAGACCTCCAATAACTTCTGCTATGCCATCGCTCATTAGTAGGTTCCTCCACTAATATTTTTAAAATCTGTAATTTTTGTACACCTGTTCATAGTATTCTACCCACTAATGCAAGTACGTTTATTTCCTGTAATGACAATTCATCTCCGTTAATGTCTGCTTCCATGTTAATAGACACACTACCACCACTTCCGTTAGCATTAACGCCCAGCTTTGTTGTTACTAGCTCACCTGTAGAAAACTGGCCTATATTAAATTCTGATGTATTAAAATATGCAATAGACTGTGAAGGCAAAGAAATAAAAGATGAACCGGAAGTTGTTTTAAAATCATAACCCCAAGTTATATAAATATTAGCCCCACTGCCCCCTATAATAACAGGTCTAAGTTTTTTTACAAACTTAAGTCTAGTGATGTCGCCAAAAGTAAGTTCAGGGCTTGTGTACTGAAAACGGTAAGTTTCTCCGTTATCTAAATACCCTGAATATTCTCCTAGTCCGTTTACGCTTCCTATTAAAAGAGTCCCGTCGTCTTTACGCTCATAACTTGTAAACCCTGTTCCGGGCCATCGTGTTACACGGTAAGAACCGCTTTCTTGTAATGTACCTCTTACATCAAAACAATACGTTGTGTTAAAACCTGTCATTGTAAGAAGGTAAAAGCTTTCTTCAGGAAAATAAACCGATCTAAAAAACTCAGTTTCTGCACCAACTAAAGCAACTAAGTCTTTAGTAATTGTGCCAGACAAAGTGCTTATTGGCATAGACTTTTCTTGAATAGTCCTACCAAAGCTTTTAAGGCCCATGTTAGACAAAAATATAAGGTCTGTACCTGTATGTTGCACTGTGTCTCTGCCAGCACAACCTATGCCAGCTACGGTATCTGAAAGAGTCATAGAAGCAGGAGTGTCTGCACCTGCATAAACAACAATACTGTTTTTACCGAATATTATTAACTGATCGTTATGAGCCGCAAGAGCAACAATTTCATCATAACCATTAGGCCATACTTTAGAAATATCTATAGACCCTGATGAGCCTCCTGTCCAGATATGTCCCGACAAAAGATCAGACCAGTAAATAGTAGACTTGTCAGTAGCAAAATCTGCGGTCCACAACCTACCATACGCTGCAAGAACTTCATTACCGTACATTGCAGATGTTAAGCCAGCAGCACTATTAACTGAGCTTAACGTAACGACATTACTATTAGCACCACCTGATGATCCTGATGCTATTGTATTATAAATTAACGGTTGATAACCCCGTTGAAAAAAATAAGTGCTGTCGTTAAAATTAACCATCTTCCAATCGTTAGCACTTATGCTGTAACCGCCGGGAGTTTCGTCAGCTAACGTAGCTACACCGCTTAGTATTTTATTGTTACCTACAGAAAATATTTTAGTTGTACCAGCATCGTTTTTAAACTCTTTTATAGCTGTTATTTTAGCAGTTCCCAGTTGGGTTTTGTTTGTTGTTTTAACATCAAGCCCTTTACGTGCAGCAAGACGCCCACGCTGGTCTATTACAGCGTTATCTGCAATTTCAGCAAAAGTTTGATCTTGAGCTATTGGCGAATCTTCGGTGTTAATACCTTTAAACGCTGGAGCTACAAGGTTAATGCTGGTTAACTGTTGTGCCATATTATTCTCAAGGTGTGTAGAAGATTAATTCTTCAGGATGTCTACCAGCATCGTGAGCTACAGCGTCAGACAAATACTTGTTTGCAATCTGAAAGTGTTCTGCTACTGAAGTACCTGTAGTTTCACCACGTTCTCTTACCGCTAAAGCAAGAGCTAGCTGTACAACAGGGTTTTCAGGAACTGCTAAAGAATCAGAGTCTGCACTTAACGCAGCATTGCGTTTTACTGCGTCTACTCTTAATGCGTACACTGCATCGGGTTTAGGATAAACGTCTATTGTCATGTCTCCATTACCGTCTACACCAGCATACGTGTAGTATCGTGGTGCTCCTGAAACAGGGTTATTTATGTGATACTGTTCGTCAAACCAATTATTAGTCTGGTACTGCATAACAAGATTAGACGTGTCGTTAATAATGTTTAGCTCTTTTATTTTATCTGAGCTACCTGTCAGTGAATAGTTAGACGTACCGGAAACCGTATTAATTGCAAGTGTAGTTCTAAGCGCAGACCAATCCCACGAACTTTCTACTAAATCTTTAGCGTCGTTTACAAGATCACCTATAAGTTTACTGTAGCTGTCTGCTTGAACAGTAGACACTTCGTTTTCTCTTAGTCGCCTAAGAACGCTATTAACTAGCTGCACATAAGTCACGAGAACATTCCTCCGTCTCTCATAAGACCTTGTAAAACAGGTCTTGTAGGTTCTGTATATAAAGTTGCTGTTTGAAGATTTCTAAGCGGAGTTATCATATCTTGAAACAAAAACTCTACGGGTGTAAAAGGAGGTAAATTTAAATCCCGTCTATTTTGAGCAAGATCGGCCTGTTCAAACTTAATTCGTCCGCCTCCTCCGCCTCCGCTTGGCGGTTCTGGTTCTGGTGGTGTGGGCGTAGGTGGTCCAGTAAAAGGATCATCTGGCGGCGGTGGTGGTTGTGTTAAAGGATCTTCTTGAAATGATTTGTTATGTACAATAACACCGTCTACAGCATACGTGTGTGTTTCTGCTGTAGTAAAGTTATAAACTTTTACTGTTTGTTCTTCGCTACTAAGTTTTTTAACTTCTTCCGTTCCGTCTACAGTTATCAACGTATCGCCTATATTAAGCTGTTGTACGTCAATGCCGTATGACATATAAAGGTCTTTAGAAGCTTCTGAATTGTTAGATTTCCAACCTTCTTCCGTCAAAAATGGATGAGCTTCAGTTGTAACAATTCTGTTGTTTATTGTCCAAAGAGTTCTTGTTTCTTCAGGAATATCGTGAACATAAACAACTGTATCCGTCAAACCGTCTTTTGCAAGAACAACATCATTAACTTCTATGTCTTCAATATTTTTTAAGGTTCCGTCTGCCATATTTACAGGCGTACCCGCTACAAAACAAGATAACCTATCGTCTCGTTTTTCTGTAGTGCTTGGCCCTCCGCTTCCCGGTCTAACTTTAGGCTTATCATCAGGCGAAATTACTGGTCCAAGAGGTTTTTTTGGTGGAATTTTGGTGTCATCTGGAGGAGGACCGTCATCTAGTGGGGGCCTTCTATTGGTGTCGTCAACTCTTCCTGTATTGGGCGGCGGCGTAGGAGTATTAGTAGAATCATTAGGATAGTCATCACTATTGTCGCCTATACCGTCGTTATCACTATCAACGGTTTCTGTTGGGTCGTCAGGAAAAGCGTCTTGTGAATCTGGAACCCCGTCACCATCAGAGTCAAGATCAGTACCAACAGGCGGTGTTTCAGTAGGACCTTCGTCTAAACGAAGCGTCGGTATAACTTCTGTATTTACCCTATTAATAAGATCGCCTACCCACCAAACGCTAGGGTCAATAACACCTTCAAATTCTGAGTCAAAAATGCTTCCAATTACGTTACCAGCTATATCAAGAATATCCCCTACGCTGTTTACTGAACCAACGTCTTCAAGTTCACCTAAAATATCTGAAGCTTTATCAAAAAGTTTTTGAGGAAGACCTTGTATATCGCCCCATAATTCTCCTATTTTTGCAGCAGCAGAACTAGCAAAAACATTGTTTCCGTTTTCGTCAGTTATGTCTATTTCTAAAATACCGTCCTTTATAAAAGGAATGCCAGTATTAATAATTAGTGTTTTACGGCCTCCCGGCTCACCGTAAACTTTTATGCCTATTCCACCACCACCAAGTAAAGCTTTATCGAGAAGTGTTGAAAGCTCTTTATCTAACTCATTGTCGCTTTGTAAAATTTTAGCTAATTCAGCTTCCGACATTTGCTGAAGCATCATAGTATATTTTTCAAGCTCTAAATCTTGTGCTGCTTGATCCCCTGTTAAATCTGGATCTGTTTCAAAAGTACCTTCTTCTTCAGCACCGTCGTTTACAACTTCTTCTCCTTTTAAGAGTCTTACAAGATTCTTAACGTCAGCTTCTTCATAACCAGAGGCAGCTTGTAGCAACTCCATTACATTGTTTATTTCGCCACTTTGTCTTGCGCCGTCTCTTAACCATTGATAAAAAAACTTTAAGTCTGGATCACTAACAGTACCTATAAATGTATCAAGTTCGCTCCATCTTTCGTTTGGCCTATTTGGATCTCTTTTATAATTTCGATTCTCAGTCATCTAAACCACCATAGACGTAAAGACAGCCAACAGGGTTGTTCCTGCTGCACCAATGACCAACCAAGCAACTTTCTCCCACCTAGCGGAGTGTTCTTGAGTAGACTTCTTTAGTTCTCTCAGTTCCACAGTTGCTTCTGCCCAACGCTCACCACATTCTTTTTCATGTACAGCTATGCGCTCCAAAGCTTCTAAAGCTATGTCCAACGTGTTTGTTAAGTTTTGAGACGGTTTCACTTAGGCATCCTTACGTAATTAAGAGCATAATGATCCCTGATCATGTGCTTCTTTTCACCTCTTTCCACCAGAGGCTTATGACGTCTCATTAGTGGTGGTACAAGCGGTACTATGTCTTTACCGTTGCGGTACATTGTTACACGTACCTTGTCTAGTATCTTCAAGCGTCCACATCTAGGAGCACCAAAGGTTACTATTTGGCGTGGCTTTATTTCGTCACGCATCATTAAAGCTCCTGTAATCAGAGCTACTGCACCACCAAGAGAATGCCCAGTGAGTTCTATCTTAGTTGCGTCATAATTATGTTCAAGACAAGTGCTGGTTACTTTGTTAACTAACCTACGGCTTGCCTTAAGAAAGCCAGCAGGACACCAACCTAGTTCCCTTGTCCATAGAGGAAGAATACGTAAGTCTCTGATTGCATCTGCTGGCTCATCAGTGCCTCTGAAGGCAAAGATTACACCACCGTCTAACGAGTTCTTTACAACAACCTCAATGTTAGACTCTTCAAAATCACTTTGTTGGTACGCTTCAGCACACAAGCGACTTAACTGCTGGTGGCTAGTCGCCATCATCTTTTTCTTTAGTCTTCTTAACTTCAATTTCTATTGCTGACGGTCCTAGTTTACCGTCACCGACAGAAATTTGTGGTTTAACCTTAAACATACCTCCAAGAGCTTCTACTTCTAAACCTAAGTCTATTGGTTCCATCTGTATAGAACCACAGCTTGTTAACAGGAATAGGGTTGCTACCAGTGTCTTTTTCATTAGTAATGTCCTGAAGGTATTTCGTCTCTGTAGTCTGTGTAATGGTCCCAACATTCTTTTCTGCTGGTAAACTCTTCTGCTTCTTCTACTGCGTACTTACAGTATTTGTTAATCTGTGCGTTTCCCGGTTGATAGATGATCGTAACAATCACTAAAATTATCGGCACAACTAAATCCACTAAGCCCACCTCATTCCATTAGTAAATAATAAAGTATCTTTCGTAACCATCTTTGGTACACAGTAAGCAGTTACGTTCTTGTTAGTCCTGTACTTTTGATTGTCTCTTGACAGTCTGCCTTCTTCTATTGCAGCACTAAACTCGTTACAACGATAAACACTCTCAAATAACATTTGGTTGTCTGTAACTACTTCTCCATTAACAACAACAACTAACAAAAAAGCTATTACCACTATCCACCTATTACCCAAACAGCTAACCAAACAAAAGCCATAAAACAAACCCAAGCAAACGCCACTGTACCGCCTAGTTGCATGTACTTTTTAATCTCTCTTCTGCGCTTCTTTAGCTCTAGTATCTCTCGTTCATGTGCTCTCTGAGACTCCAGCATTCTGTTCTTAACGCTGTTGTAGAGGTCGCCTTGTCCTTGAAGGAGACAAATATCTTTGAATTGTCGATCAAAGTTCTCTAGCTGGCGTTTAGCACTCTCCATAGCTAAAGCTTCTTTATACGACATTTTGCCAGCTTTGGCTTTCTCTACGTCTCTGTACTTTTCGCTGGCTTCTCCCCACTTGCCTACAAGACCTTGTAACGACTTGCTGTGACCAGCAGACTCCTTAAGTGTTGATAGTCCTTCGTTTAAAGCCTTCAGCGCAGACAAGACGGCTGCGACTTCTCCTATCATGTAATGACCTCACAGCTACTCTTTTGCTTTGCCTACGTTAATTGCAAGCATTTCAATAACTTTATAATACTTAGCAACCATGTCGTCGTCTTTAGGAGTAGGGGTCATTGCTGTAATTGCACTAGCAGCCGCTACTACAGCAGTCATTACGTTTACAATATCTAAAACTTGGTCCATGTTTTTTCCTGTTTAGTTAACTGTCCGTTTCATTTTTCTTTGCGTTTGACCATGCCAATGTTGAAAACCATACTGAGACAAGGCCAGCGACAGACACGTAGTAGATTGAACTCATTGCTCCAAGTATTTCGGCTGCTTGCTCTAAGCCTAGCATATCCGAAATTACTACAAGGCTTGGATACAGCAGCATTCCCAACAAAGCTAACCAGCACATATTCTTCTGTGCGTCTGCTTTCTCGTGCATTACTTCTAGTTTCTGCAAACGCTCTGACATAGATAACTCTACGTCTGACACTACACCGTCGCCATCAGTGTCGTACTTTGCATAAACACTGTCTGACTCTAGTTTTTTAGGAGCCATCAGGTAAAGCTCTTTCTTCAGGCTCTAGCTCACAGTCTACGTGATCGTTAGTTCTTTCTATGATTAGTGGGTTGCTACCAAAATAAGGAACCATAGAAGGAAATTGCATTTGTATAGATTTTGTTCCACACATGGGTATTGAGGAACACCCAGAAAGAAACAGTAAAGAAAGTGCAACAGCTTTTAAGTTGTTAATCAAGTAAGCCTCGTATTATTCAGGAGCAGTTGGTTTAGTAGCAGGAAAGTCTGAAGTAGAAGGCCAATCTCTTAGCTTAACTCTATAGGCTAGATAGTCATCACGTTGAGGATGGTCAGGTGTTTGAGCTATCCAATCAGTAGCCACAAGCTCACTATCACGCCAATTTCTTGCCAGTTCATTTTCAATACCTGCGGGTACTAGCTCAGCAACTTTTTCATAAGAAGCATAATTTGCAGCTACATAAGCTTCTTCTGCATCTATAAAATTTGTATTGCCATCGCTATCTGTTACGTTAAATCTAGCCATTACAAATACTCCAATATTGAAATTACAACCATGCCAGAACCACCCATACCACCAACAGGGTCTGTAGTAGAATGAGCAGAAGCTCCACCACCACCAGCACCAGTACCTCCAGCGGCTGCATATGCGCCTCCACTTCCACCGTTTTGAGCAACACCGCCAGCGCCAGCAAAAATCCCCGGAGAAGTATACATATTGACATAGCTAGATTGATAACCAGCATAAGCTCCACTTGATCCGCCCCCGGGGCCAGCATTAGAGGTTATAGCTCCATCCAAACCTATATGGGCTGCACACCCTGTTAAACCGTCAAAAATACTAACAGATGGGGTATCAGCTTGATGACTACCTCTATAGTATAGAGAGGTGTAATGAGATTTTACTGCATTGGTAGTAAAACCTTTAAATTTATAGTTATAGCTATAGGCATTATTTAAAGTAGTTGCCTGAAAAGCATGTGCAGTAGAGGCTGAACTAACATCTTGGCCTTTACCAAACATGCTGCCACCAAAAGACGTAACGGCTATAGCATTACCAAAGCCCGCAGTACAGTCTCCACCTTCTCCACCTACTCCTGCTCCTCCAGCACAAGCTACTTTACTATATCCATTTGTTGCACAAGCAGCATCGCCGCCCCTGTAACCTAGACCGAAGATCCCCGGAGAGCCTCCACCACCAGAACTTAAGTGATAGCCATTTGAACTAAAAGCAGTACAAGCTGCATCTCCACCTTCTCCACCAGTAGCGTTAAAAATATTTCCTCCTGATGCAGAGCCTCCTGACCCACCAGTTGCGCTGTTTGTTCCGGCGTCTTCAGATGCACCGCCTCCGTTACCACCGTTTCCAGTTAGTAAAACAGAAGCACCTGACACTCCAAACGTAGAAGCTCCACCGTTTCCACCGTCGTCTTCTCCGTCTCCTGATGTTGTGCCAGAACTTCCTCCAGCCCCACAAGTTGCAACATAGCTAGTACCAGAAGCTAAAGTTAAAATACTTTTAGCTACTCCACCAGCACCACCACCAGCAGCAGACATTGCATAACCTATATGACCTTGATCATTTCGTGCAGCACCACCACCACCACCGCCGCCTATAACGGTAACAATAGCTCTACAATCAAAAGGGCAAGCCCATGTAGTTGTTGTATTAAATACAAGCTCGTTTATTACTGACTGAGTTTTAGAACCCAACACTGCCATAAATATTCTCCTTTAAACCTCGAACCAGCCAATAGTGTCATCGACGTACACTAGCTGGACGCTATTACCCTGTGGCAACGTTCCGTCAGCAGCCGCTGAGTTAATGTTTGAACTGTTTCTTCCTATTGTTACGAGTGCTGCCCCTGCGTTAGCAATAATTACTGTATCTCCTTGATTTCCCCCAGAAACACTAGCCGTTGGAAGAGTAATCGTAAATGGTGTACTAGCATGGTTGCATATTAATTGGTCTTTAGAGGATGCTGTATAGGTTGTTGTTTTGACAGCCCAAGCTGTGTAAGCACCGCCAATAGTTGTCCAACTCATTACACCGTTGCCATCAGTAGTCAACGCCTGACCTGAGTCACCGTCGCTACTAGGAAGTGTTAGTGTAATGTCTGACGTTGAAGCAGGGCCAATAAGGGTAACTTTGTTTGTGCCGTTGTCAGAGTCTTCGTAAAACTCTATTTTACCTGCGCTTGTTGCTCCGTTTTTAAGCGACAATGCACCTGTGTTTAACGTAAGACCATTAGTGTCTACCGTAACTTTATTTACATTAGCAGCGTAAAGGTGAATTTCATCAGCAGTTTCAAAATCAACTTTTGTTTCGTCGTCTTCACCAATCTTAATGTCGGTAGCTAGTAATGATGTAATACCTGTTTGGGCTGCGTTAACGGTAAATGTCAGATCATAAGGATCACCATCTGTACCGTTGTCAACATCAGTCCAATCAATGTCTATACCACCGCCTTCAACAAACTTAACTTCCTTACCGTTAGAAACATTAACCTCTGTACCGTCACCGTCTTCTAATGTCCAAGTCGTTATAGGAACAGTAACAGCGTCTACATAAGCTTTAATTGATTGTTGTGAGGCAATGGCTGTAGCACTGTTAGACGACATATCATCTTCGTCAACAAAGCTTTTACCGTCTAAAATATTGAGTTCTGCTGCGGAAGATGTAATTGAACTTCCAGCAATCTGCAAAGTAGTTGCGTTAACTTCTCCAGACGAACCGTAAATAACTCCTTTAGAGTTAGCTATGGTTCCTGCGCTGGAGCCGTCTAATAAATTTAATTCTGTTACTGTAGAAGTAATACCGTCTAAGGTGTTTAATTCTGCTGCGGTTGTTGTAACGGCTGAACCACCGATAAGCAACTTGTCTTTAACAACGTCAATAACTGTTGAGCCAGCGGTTAACAGCTTGTCAGCACTTTCATCCCAAAGCAGATAGGCTCCTGATGTAGCACCAAAGAACTTAACGTCAACGCCAGTATCGTCTACACCAAAGGTAGTAGCACCGTCTATCTGTACTGCACCGTCAACATCTACAGCGTCTAAATTAGTTGTTCCGTCTATATCAACATTTCCTGATATGTCCAAAACAGCCGCTGTTAGTGTTCCAGTAAACGTAGGGCCAGCTAAATCAGCTTTAGTCGCTATTGCTGTAGATATATTGTCAAACTCTGTTTCAAATTCTGTGCCTTTAATAACTTTGCCAGAATCACCACTAGGAAGACTATCTTTAGCCTCGAAGTCTGTAGTCTTAGTGTAATTGGACATCTGAGCTTCCTATTGGAAAAAGAAAAGGAAAAAAGGGGGCCATAAAGACCCCCTGGGGTTCTTACTCAGCTATAGCCAAGACAAAACCAGCTTCAGGTCGATACACTTGTACACCGTACAAGCAATCAGCCGTATACAGGGTAGAGAGGTATTCCTGCTTATACTGGGTTTGAGAGCGAACTGATAGCTGTTCTGCAAGAACAATAGCTTCCTTGTGGAAGAGCATTGCGCCACGGGTATCAATAGAAGATGCAGTATTATCGGCTGCTGCTTCTATGGTTGCACAGTTAGCAGATACATAAACATCTACGCCGTACAGATTACCAATAAGACCTGATTGTACTGCTTGACCTGTTACAAAGTCAGAAGATACATATCGGTCAATACCCATGATTGTCTTACGAACAGAAGGAGGGATAACAAGTACACGGTCTTCCATTGGTACGTTGTTGTCGTCCAGCTTCTGGATCATGTCACGGAAAAACGCATCAGAAAAGATGTCGGCAGCTACTGCTGTGTCATCTGTGTACTGAGTTGTTGTACCGCCATCATTGAAGAAACAACCTGTGTGCTGATAGTCAGTGGCAGCAGCACCGTGTACTACGGCTCCACCATCACCAAAACCAGTGCCACAGGCATGAAGGTCAGTGTCTACTCGCACTGCAAGAGAGTAACCAGCGTCTTCAGTGTAGAACTGACGCAAGCTCGCAAGAGCCTGTACTTCAACGATGTCCTCAATCAACCTTGAGTATTCAAAGTGACGATTAATGTCGATAGTCAGTTCTGATTCAGTGTTGGCAATGATAGTAACCGCTGTATCAGCAGCTTTCGCATTGGCATCACCACGAGTGGGTTTAGGAATATGGAGCTTGTCACCTTTCTTGCCGTTCATAGCAATCTTTTTAACAAGCGGAGCCATTTTCAGGTTTTTCTGATAAGCGGCAATAATTTCATCCGACCATATTTCGGGGATAAAAGTTGCTGCTTCTGTTACTGCGGTATTACCAGCCGCACCTGGATATGTAGCCGTAGCCATAAGTCAATCTCCTATTAGACTATTTGACTCGACCCTCCGAATAAGCTCTTAGAATTTCTTCTGATAAAGCTTGGTATCTATCAGGGTCTTCTTTCATCAGTTTAATAATGTCGGCCCGACGATAGACTTTTTTACGCGATCCCTCTGCACTGCCTTGTGCATTACCTGTGTTAGCCGCCCTAATTTGCTGCTTTCTAGCTTGTTTTTCAACATTAGCTACTTGTTGCGCTGAACCTTTTAACGATTTCCATAACGTAAAAAGTTCGTCAGCAACATCCGCATTGTAATTATTGTTGGCTTCAACAAATAACTGACTCCTAATAGGAGATTCCCTAATCCATTCCTTAAAGCCCTCATCCTCTACAATTTCTTGCATGTCTGGGTGCTTCTGTTGAATGACTGCTATAGATGCCTGTTGCCTATGATAAGTAGAAAACTGTTCAGCTTCTTTTATCTTAGGATGGTTCTCAATAGCACGATTAACGGCTGCTTGTGGATCTGTAAAATAATCTAAGTCATCTTCAGGCTCAACGTTCTGTTGAGGTGCTGATTGTTGCGTCTGATTAGTAATGTAATCATCTACAACTTTGCGAAGTTCACCTACTTCAGTTGACTGACGACCTAGCATTTTTTCAGCTTCTTGGTGCATCTGTGCAACTTCTGCCAGAGATTTACCTTGGTATTTATCTGGCAAAGCAGGTTCTTGAGGTTGCTCAACATTTGCTTCAGGGGCAACTGCCTCTTCAGCTATTTGCTGAATCTCTGTTTCTTCGCTGTCAACGCTGTCTACTTGTTCCTCGTCGGGAGGTAGATCAACCATTGTCGCTCTTGACATAATTAAACTCCGTGAACCAAGTCATTATGGAGATGAGTTTCGCCTACCTGCTTCTTCGTGTTCTTTTACCCATTTCATGTGCCTTCCAGGGAAATCCCCAGTAGACCCATCCAGTATAAAAGACGGGGCAGATAGCATTTTAGTAGCAGTTTCACCGCAACCGCACCTACTGGCTACAGTGCCACTACTGACAAATCTTTCAAATACGTGTCCTTTTGGACACCTAAAATCATAAACTTTAAGCATTTACAGCTTCTGAATCTTCGGCTTCTGCTTGATCTCTAGCAAGAGTAATTGTATTTTCTAAGTTAATCACTGTTGCAAAAGCGGCAACTTGGCCTTTTCGATAAAAAAGCTCTTCCAAATCTTTCACTGACTGTATATCAGCCAGTTGTTTAGCGTTGTTGGATAGCTCCTCTATGAGTTGTTTGAAACCTTCGTGATTGAATAACTGATTATAGTTATCAAAATAAGCTTCAAGCTCTGGAGTCATAATTTTCCTCTTTTATTACTATACCGTCAATTCAGCATATTTCAAAAAAATCATTTTTTCTTGGTAATTCTTCTCCTGCCAGAAGCGGTAACTGCGTGTTTTATCGACAATTTACTTTTTCTTTTTGCTTTTGTTTTTCTTTTTGCCGCCATTAGCTTTCTTCTTGCGTTGTGGATAATATCCTGCCATTACTGACTCCTAGCTTTTTTCTTTGCTCTGTCTGAAAGATCCTTGAAATGGTACAGCTTTACTGACGTTTTGCCATGTGTTTTGCCAGAATGAAGGTCGCCATTAGGCATTGTATGCGTATTGCCTTCAAATAACGTACCGTCACGCTTGTAATGACGCATTCCTTTAGCCATCTAACTCTCCTATTTAACTAAGACAACGTGTGACTTAGTAGGATGGTTCGGTGTCCTCTTCGGCTTGTTGAACCCTTTTAACCCTAGCCTTGCGAGTCTTGGGTCTTTTTGCTTCGGCATTCAGTAATTCCTCGTTAAAGGAGATCTTCCGCTCCAACGCTTCTAAGCGGTCCCATCGGGGTTGGAGTCGGTTCTCCACCTGCTTGATTAGCATTTCCAGTTCTTGGTTCGTTAGCATTTTCTTTACTCTTGATTTCTCGTTCTTTAAGGAGTGTCTGGGCAACCTTCATTCGTCGCTCAAACTCTTTATCTTCTGCGTTACCTTCCTTCAGGTTTTTGGTAACAGCATTGATGAGATCAATTTCTAGCTCTTGAGGTATAGTGTTAGCCTCAATTGCCAGTTTAACGGCTCTTGCAGATGATTCTTCTGCCTGTGAGCTGAGTGCTGCGGTTTGTGATTGCTGGAATGCAATCTGTGCTTGCTGCGCTGCCATCGCCATTTGTTGAGCTTCTAGGTTAGGCTGCATAGCTTGCTGCATTGCGGCTAAGAGTTCTTCACGGTTAGACAGGTTCATATTATCAATGATTGACTGTACTAATGTTGCGTATAAAGGAGAATCTTGCTGCATTGTCTGAAGTAGTTGTACAAGCTGTGTAACTTCGTATTCCCTAGCAATAATACCCAAAGTGCTTGTTGCGTTAAACTTGTAGTCAGCAACAGGGTAGCTTTCAGGGTCAAATTGCATGTATCGGTGCGCTGCCTTCTTTACAAAAGGTATTAAAAAAGACTGCTGAAAGTTAATCAAAGTTCTCTTATGTCTTTTAATGATCGCACCCAAAGACATTGAAATACCAGCAGCAGTTGCTTCGCCATTTACTTGCCCTGCAATACCTGCTGAATCTACAGCTCCTGTGGCCTGTTGTACCATCTGTTGCAAGGCTGATGCCTGTGCAAAGGTAATCTGGTTAACCTGCCCGAAATTAAAGGGCTGTAGGACTTCTCTAGGATCACCACTGGTCAGTATCATTTTGCCTGGACGGATCTCAGGTTTAGCACCTCTGGGCAAACGAGTTGCATCAATTGCCATCATGGGGTGAATTGTTAAGCTTAATGCGTCAATTCTTGCTCTAAGCTCAGTATCAAGTGCTTTTTGAGAGTTGTAACCTTTTTCACAGACGCCACGACCCCAAAATCTTCCTGGTACTACATCCCACGGGAACGCTACAACAGGTCTGTCCTGCATCATGTAAGGATTAGCT
>VTLG01016281.1_pt1 | contig 41590 bp, 58 predicted proteins | sample 4694571 | NCBI WGS metagenome assembly VTLG01 (sample SAMN12604809, study PRJNA352737) | marine metagenome | biome: ENVO:00000447; feature: ENVO:00000209|ENVO:00000569|ENVO:01000036; material: ENVO:00002151; isolation source: viral sequences binned using virsorter ...
ATAATATCCATTATGATCTAATCTCCATAACTGTAATTGTACTATGATTAGAGTAAGTAGCATCATCACCTCTACCACCCAAAGCTGCTGTTCCACCGCCCGCTTTTATTTGAAATTTATAGGTGTGAGAACTTGTGCTTTGTGCATCATCAAGAAAAACTGCACAAATACCTTGTGAATTATAACCAGAAGTATTTAGTGAAAAAGCGGTATAGTTATGTCCTCCAGCACTTGAACCAGTACCTAATGCGATAGCCGTACTATCTCTTACTAATTGACACTCACAGCCATAACCACCCGCAGAGGCATTACCAATTTGAGTAGAAACAAAAACCAATATTTTATTATCTGCATGAGTAGGAGTAATAGCTACACTAAAACCTGTTACATCAACAAAACTTGAAGATGTAGTAGTAAATCTGTCAGTCTTATTAACAGTTTGAACCTGAACACATCTTGCCTGTTCAACTCCAGCGGACGTTGCTATCGTATTAACATTAATTTGTGACATTTCTTATCCTCTAAATAATATTCCAAGTACAACCCGACCGAATAGTAACTGTTCCGCTATCTATAGTGACTGGTCCAGCCGTCATGCCATTTATATTCTTATATACAGTATTCGTGCCACTACCATTACCCGAAATCGCTGCTGCACTCCCACCAAATGATGTTGATAATTGCATTGTTGCCGAAGCAACGTTGACCACATAATACTGAGTGCCTACAGACCACCCCGCAGGAGCAGCCCCACCAGAATTTAAAAGTTGAACAGTATCCCCATTCGCAAAACCATCATCAGTTCCTCTACTTAGAGTTTCAGCCCCATGGACAGCAGTATAGGTAAGTTCTTTCTCAGTTAAGGTAGTATTTGCTATGATATTTGTAGCATTAGTTCTAATAATTGCATCAGTTCCTACAGATGGTCCGCCTCCTGCACTCGCTACAACTGCGGTTCCATCAGCTTTAGTGTAGCTCACACATTGGACTTGATTGGCGGCACGACTAAAAAATTCCGCAACATCTCCTGTGGCAGTCGTAATATTCGCACCACCTGGAAGATCTAAGCTAGTAGCGTTATGGGTGAGCTGAAGTGCAGCATTAAAATGGAGAAAGAAATTTCTGTTTACAGGGACAGTCATTGTACTAACGGCATTAGTTCCTGCTACGTCAAAATAATTCGCACCCCCTTTTATGACTATAGTACTAGCAGAAGTAATATCACCCCCTTTTGCCATCTGTACTATGTCTCCGCCACCAACTATTTGAAATCCTGAGCCATCATGCACTAAGTTATAGACAGCCCCAGATTTTATATCCCCACTTTCTAATGCGATAGTACCATTCTTAGTTATCGCTAAAGCTCCGATACTGTTTATGTTCAAGGTTACAGCATCTGTGTTGGCTCCTGCTGCTTTCATGGTAAAATTCTGACCTGTAGCGTAGGCACTCATAGATAACGGACCAGTCGCTGTTACTGTATTCGTACCAGAGACAGAAGTTAACTCAATTAAATCCCCATCTATAACTTGTCTAGCTTGAGCGTAGTCGGTTACAGCAGTCGCTGCTCCTACGCCTGTATGCCTGAAATTTCCCATTGGGAGAGTAGCCGTAGGGACGGTCTGACCGTCTTTAGCTATGGACGCTGTAAGTGCTGTAGCTATATCTGAGAGGGTAGTATTAGCCCAACTCGCTAATATAGTCTGCCCACTAGCTACGTCAGCTAATGGGAGTGAATAAGTTCCTGATCCATTTCTTGCCATCTAATAGTTACTCCTCATTTCCATACAGTATACCACCTTTAGTCGCTTGAGCACCACCGAATTTTATCCCTTCTTTACCCCTTCTAAGTTTCTTAGCTAACGACCTCATGGTAGGGTTTTGACCTGCTAATAATCTCTGTGTCCATGGAGAAGCCATTCCTCTCATGGCTGGCATAAAAGCTAGAAGAGCTGGATTAAAAAGACCTCCTGCAATTTGAGCAGCCGCAAGAAGCTGATAAATTCCTGGGTTAGATGGAAAACCCCCTAACGCTTTAGACCCTAAAGAAGCTTCCAAATTCAATGCACCCGAACCCTCTGTTCCTTTTCTACCGATTCTTTCATTAGTAGATCTCAAAAGCTGTTTAGGAGTGAATTCAGAACCTTCACCTAGAGCTTTTGATGCTGCGTTCTGTATATCTTGGTATTTTTTATAGTAAGGGCTTAAATCCTGATATTGTTTATATTGTTCAGCTATCTTACCTTTTCCTTTACCCACATTCTTAGCTATAGTATCGTCTATACTATTTGTAAGTTGAATAAGTTGAGCTCTTTTATATTTGTCTGCATAATCTAATTTACCTAAGAGATTACTTGCATCATTTTTCAAATTAAACAGTTGTTTCCCTGTAAGTTCCGTTATATCTTTGCCTATTTTTGGAGCACCAATCTCTTTGGCATACTTATTCCACCATTCAGGCACTACTAGAGTTTTAGTACCCCCTTTTCCTAAATTTAATCTCATAGGTAAAGTATTAAGTAAATCTAATCTTTCATAAGCCCCTAAAACTCGCTTGCCATCACTACTGACGTACCCTTCCCATCCTTCTCTTAATGTTTTTATCATATTTTGAGCAGACATAGTAGCCCAATTAGCTGGAAGTTCTTGTAATCCTCCAGGAGGCATAGCCTCTTCAGATACAAACTTCCTAAAATCATCAAGGGCATCATCATACTGACCCCTAATAGCTTTAGCAGATCCTGGAAAATTAGCAACTATAGATTCATAAAACAGTTTTCCTGGTCCTGTTCCTGACTGAGACAATGGTATATTCTTACCTGTACGAGCTTCTAAAGCTAAAGCCTCTTTACTTTTTCTAATCCAAGGTTTATTGACTAATGATGCACCACCTTTAATCAGACCACCTGTAGCAAGACCTATTGTTCCTCCCAGAGCTGCATTCTTTAGCCTATCGTCTGGACCTCCTGCTACCCCCATTGTCAATGCCGCATCCGCACCTAAGACAGCAGGACTGCTACCTATTGTTTTCCTAAATAGATTACCTTTTCTTAGTTTATCCGCACCTTGTATAACTTTCCCTCCAGCCATTAACCCACCTGTAACTGGAGCGGTGATGGCTATTTCGCCTGCAATATTCCCCGCCATTCCTGCCTTAGTGTCTAACAAGGCTTGGTCTAATTCATTTTTTTGTCTTAATGTTTCGTCATCGTAACCCTCAACTCCTGCTATGTTAGCAACATTTCTAGCAACATTAGACATACCCCGACCTATTCCAGCTCTAAAGTTCTCCCAATCGCTATCACTGGTTGGGTCAGACATTTCCCTCGTTTCCGCCATAGTTGCGTTGTGTTTTTCTACGACTTGTAAAGCATACTGTTTAGGATCCATACCTTCAGGAACATTAAAAGTAGCTTTACCTGGAACTCCGTCTAATTTAAGTTTTATTTTTGCCATTATGGTGTACCGTCATCATCCATAATAATTTCTAATTCAGCAGAAGATAAAGTATCGTCATTCCTATTTAGCTGATCTAATGCCCCCGAACCAATTAACATATCCATTCTCTTTAAATCATCTACTGTGTTTACTTGAAATCCTTGTTTCATAGCTTCACGTATATAGTGAGTGTGCTTTTGAAGATTTCTATACGCTGTCATCATCTTGCTGTCGCTAGTTCCTATACTATTCTGCAATTCTTTAGCTAATCGTTTCATTTCTGGGGTTGTTACTGCCGCTCCAGATCTAGCTTTTAAAATTGTATTAGCTACTTTCGCAAAATTTGCTCTTACTTCAGATGCAGCTTCAGTCATAAGTATTTCAGGAAGTTTACCTTGTATATTTCCAATTCCTGGGATTCCACCCCCTTCCTTTATATTTCCTGATTCATCAAGATACGGCATTAGAGATTCATCTAAAACATTAAAGGATGCTTCAAGATCTAAGATTCCTCCTTTTTCATAAGCATCATTTAATTTTATGAGCCTATCTCTATTCTTTTCATCCCTCTTGGCATTGAGTGCCTCAAGTTTGAGTTGTTTAGTTTGCTCATTTTTTATCCCTAGAATACTAAGGTATTGTTGGTTGTAGTCCTCAGCATCTTTTGCTTTCCTTTGATCTAATAAAAGCCTATTTCTAGTAAATTCATTAGCTATGTTATCTTGTTCTAACTTAGCCTCTGCTGCTTTTCTATTTTCTTCAGAAGTAAATGCACGATCTTCATAGGTTTTTCTAGTCTTTGCTAAACCTTCGGATAATTTAGCTGTTTTATCTGTTAATATGCTTCCAGCCGCAGTAAGAGCTTTATCACCAGATAAAGCAGCAAGTACAGCTCTATTGTCCATACCCCTTAATTGATTCGCCATCATCTTCATCTGCTCTTCATTAGGCAGTTTACCCCCAATCATAAATTCATACGGATTTGTAGGGTTAGTTATTTCTCCTGGTCTTGAAGTAGGGGGAGAAGTGTCTGTTATAGGTGATGCTAAATTTATACGTTCAGCAGATGGTATGTTTAAATTCCCATAATTGTATGAAGGAGGAATTGGGGGATTTTTACCTTCAACATTAACGGGTGGAGGATTTTTGGGCGGGTTCTTTTTCACTATACTCATAACTTTGTCTAGGTGAGGGCTAAATGCCCCACCCGTAGAACCTGTAGTAGTCCATGCTTCGTCTGGATTTGTTACATTAACCATTACCAAAAAACTCCTTTGCCCGCTCTTATCGGATCCATCGTTTGGTCTGCTGTTTTATCAGCTACAACATTGGGGGTATTATCTTTTCTCAACCATTTTAATCTAGCTGCTGTCTGGTCTTGCAAAATTCTGTTTCTTTCTTCTTCAATACGATCAGTTTCTCGTTGACCTTTTAGTCTATGCCCAATACTAGCCATGTGAGAAAAAGGACTAGCTGCCGTGTAAACTCTACCAGAATTTATCCCTTCAGTATTAACTAACTCTCCCTCTCTCAACTTATTAGCATATTCCTGTTGGTCTTTTAGTATATCTGTTTGACCCTCTAATTCAGCTAGCTTTAAGATCTGCTCTATTTCATCTGCACTATAGCCCTCATTCAACAGTAAATTCCACATATCATTCATTTCTGTGCCAGAACCACCTGTTACACCATCTCCTGTGCTACTTGTTCCTGGAAGATTAGTTCCAGCTTTATAGCCTAAATCTTCCCCGTAACCTGTCCCCATAAAATACGCCATATTACTCTCCTAAATAAACATTCCTGCTATGTCAGAAAAACCACCGAATAGCCCTTGTCTCTGCTGTTGTTTCGCATTAAACGCATCAAGGTTGGCTTGATACGATAATTGGTTTGCCCCTAATAAATCTGTTCTTCCCATCCCGCCTTGTGGGTTGTAATTCCCAGCAGAAGGAAGACCAACTGACGTGCCTGATAGTAAAGAGTTTATCTCATTTATAGACCACCCACGTCTCTGTAAATTTTCTTGAATTTGCTGATTTCTTAATTGATTCTGATAATCAGCAGTTCCCATTTGTTGCTGATAAGCTAACTGACTCTCATCTCTGCCTTGCCTTAAAGCATCGTCTCTAGCTTGACCATAAGCATCTGTCTGTGTCATACCAAAATTACGCATGGCATCGTCGTATGCCTCATCTCCTTGCATCAACCCTTGACTTGCCAATTGATTCTCTAAATTTTGTCGTTGCTGATCAAATTGGAAATCTAATCTTCTTTCAGAACTTCTGTAAGCTGCGTCTTCTGCAGCTTGTCTTCTAGCATCATAATCACCTAGCTGACCATAGGCTTGAGCCTGACTATAATCTAAGGGAGAAGAAAGATCAGACCTAACCCTACCTGTTAAATCCCTAGCTATATTAGATCTATCAGCTACTACATCTTGCTGAGCTCCTATAGCACTCTGAAGTGGTTGCGTAAGAGCAGTAGTTTGGGTGTAATCAGTAGATCCTGGTTCTCCCGTATAGCGTATAGTACCCATTGGACCGACTATATTAGGGTTATTGGCTCTAGTCTGAAACCTATAGTCTTCCTGATTAAACTGCTGTTGTTGCCCCGCCTGAACTGCAGGAGCTGGAGGCGGAGACGGTGTTGATTTTCCCATTAAGCTGCCCTCTCTAATTCTGAATAATAATGGTTACACTGTTCTTTAGTCATACTGAGCACAATTATATCCTCATTTACTTCAAAAGCATCTTCAAGATTACACTTATACTCAAACCCTATTTTATAGTCTAAATTCAATGCTTTTTCATTTGTTTCTCTTACTAACACATACACATAAGTTCTTTTAGCTACATCATAAATATATTTCGCTGCTTCTGTAATTAAACCCCCTTTACGAAGACACATAGGGTTAGTTATTTCAATAGTACACTGAGCACTATTCGGTAAAAAATTATCAAAAATAATAGCCCCCATCGTACAAAGATTTTTATCTACTGCCATTATACCACGAGTATCAGCACAAACCTGACACGGCATATCCTGGAAATACTCAGCGTGTCTAGGGTGGGTGGCAACAAAAGGTTCAAATATCATAAGTAGTTGCCCCTATCATAAGTTATATTCATTTCCATTAAAGTAACCTTACCTTCTGCTCTTCCCCTAAGAGCTATAGCCATCACAACACCCATTCCAGCACCTAAAGAATCGAAAGGTTTATTGTCAGCCCGATCCCCCACCCAAATCCCAGTAGTATTCCATCTAGCAGTATTCCATACACTAGCTGTAGTAGGAGTTGTAGTTCCAGCAGAAGTTAATTCAGTAAAATCATAGTCGTATAAAACTTTAGTTTGGTAGCTTGAAAGATCAGTGCCATAGAAAAAAGGCTTTATTACGGAACACCTTTTAACTATTCCTGGGGCTCCTGCGTCAGAAAAAGCTGTTAGCAAAGAAAATTCAACTGCTGTCTGGTTACTTCCTGGACTAGCTATAGTCACATTATCGTATGTGCCAGTCATTTGCCACACTTCACCATTGACATCACCATAGTATAAATCCCCACGCCAAGTACACATAGAAAGAGACTTAACATCTCTCCAAAACCCCCACGCCTTAGTATTCATATTATAGACGTAATGAAGATACCTGTCTGCCTTACCTACTCTTTCTGGTGACTGTATAACTAACGACCCATCTGTTGGGTAAAGCATTATTTCCCAACCAGCAGTAGAAATTTCATCGACCATCCTTTCTCTTACTAAATTAGAAATTTTATTCATTGGGGAGCTGTAATTCTCAAAAGGCTCTGAACCTTGTAGCAAATCATTAACAGAACTCACCCCAAAACTAGAAAGAACTATTACATCACCACTCATTTCTTCAGCAAATTTTCTTCCTGCGGGTACTTCACCTACTTGCCACTGACCTTTAAGACCCCATGTATTCGCACTACTTGGGTCTGTGCCTTGAAATGCTAATATATCCCCCGCACGTGAAATAGCTAAGAACATATCGTCTATGCCGTCTCCAGCATCTACTGTTAAATTAAATATCCCTGCTAAATCACCACCATTTTTAAATTTACTTCCTAATTGAAACTGAGTAGCTGCTCCACTATTTGCATTTGCTCCTAAATAATAAGCATTAGAATCATCTTCTAAAATAAGCCATATTCTTAGTTTGTGTTGCACTACAAATCTAACTTTTGTTTCGTCTAGCCCTGTGATATTGGTAACGACTGCCCATGTATTAGTAGTCCCTGTATACATGATTAAACCATTGACAGCATCCGCATATAATATGAACGGATCTCCATTTGCTGCGACCCAATAAATGTGGTTTCCATATCCAGCAGTAGCATTAGAAGTAGCAAAACTAAATCGTTTTACGGCTGATCCTGCTCCCCCAGTACCTACTTCATAAATACCGTCATTACCTGTAGCATATAGTTTATCATCTGTTCTATCTGCTTTTCTCCCGTTAAACGGAATCATTGTTCTTATTTGGAACCCAACATCATTAGCGTATTCTTTAGTTCCTCTTCTAGTCTTCATTCCTTGTTCTGTAGGTAGTATATTATAGCAATAATGACATTCATTTTGTTTTAACCCAGAGAAAGAAGAAACCGCATTTACTCCACCTGTAGGAATAGGAAATTTCTGTACCTGTAAGGTCGGTAAAGAAGGTCTAGTTAAAGCCTGATATGCCTCTCTAAGTACCATAATTAGTGTCTGGGGTATTTCTTATAGCATTCATATAAGGAAATCCTCTTGACCCTCCTATGTTTATTATAGAAGCACTGCCATCATGCCCTAGAGTAGAAAACATCATAACAGCAAAATCTTCTCTTGCTTTAGTGCTGTCAAACCCCCTAGCTTCTAACCACTTACATTTAAGAATTTTTATAGCTACAATTTTAGGAAATAAAATTATATCATCCCCCGCATCTATTTCATTATAGAATGTGCTAGCACTAGATGCGTCTTGCAACCATTTATCACTCATATACTCAAACGCTATAGATAAAGCATTTGGCACAGGATTGTCTGGATAGATATAAACTTCTCTTTGTTTAATCCTAAATGAAGCGTAAATAGTCTGGTTAGTTAAATCCCTGCCTTTTAAATACTGCCATTCTTGCGGGGATAATGGACCTCCTAACGGCATATCTTTAGTCCTATCCCACCCTGTCTGATCTATCATATACGCAAAATCAGTGGGCATAGCATAACTAGCTGTCCCAGTAGAAGTAGTGAACGAATGCTCTTTTTGCATTTCAGTCCATGGGTGCATCTGAATTAATTCTTCTGCCGCTGAATTCATTAAAAATCTTAACTGATTAAAAATTTTATTTGTATCAGCAAGAGGGTCGTTAGAAGAATCAAAACCTACTTCTACAGCGACCCTATTTAAAACATCATTTACACTAGCGTATTGGCTCATGCTTTCTTCTTAGCTCTGTTAGTTGATTTTTGCTGAGAACTTTCTAAAGAATCTAATCTTTTCATAAGTTCCATGTTGTTTTGCTCTGAAACTTCAAGAGCTTTCTGTAAATCTTCTACCTGTTTAGCTATCTTACCTGTCTTATCTTTTTCAGAAGCTTCTATGTATGCTTGTGCCTGAATTTTAATACTTTGTATTCCAGCAAATTGTTGAGAATTAGTATCAGACATTTCAGCCAACTGCTCAACTGTCCTAACATTAAAATATCGCAACTCTTCTACCTGAGCTTTACTTAAAGCATTCCATTGTTCTATTGGAGTACCAGATACTTGCTGTTCCTCATTATTTTTGAAAGCAGCATATTGTTTAGAAAATCTCTGCTTATCATCTGGTTGAGCAGGTCTTTTTATTATGTTTTCTTTATTTCCAGGTTGCATTATTTCCACATATTCAGTGTCATCAAATATAGGTCTTCCTGCTTCCAATGTTTTATCCGCATTTTGTCTGGGGTGAATATAAAACCTCACAAAAAGCAATTCATCTCCAGGTTGCATAGCTTGGTTAATAGGGGACACATTATCTTGTGACCCTAAAGCCATATTAGTTAAACTCATATCAGCTTCCATATTATTTCTCCTGTCTGTTGTCGGTTGCACCTTTTAAAAAATACTCATTTGAATATTCTTTAAAAGAAGGGGGGCAGAAGTATCCACCCCCTATCTAATCTACTCACCAAAGAGTAGCACCGACACACTTCTTTACAGTGTTCTGCCTACATAAGGATAGGTAAAGTAGGCATCAGTGTTAGTAGCTTCTGAGCCTCCTGTTGCCGTTCCTAATGCAATACCTTCTATAACTTCTGCACCAGAACCCGCATTATCATCTACAGCTCCAACAGTAGCAGTAGAATTAAGTGCTGTTCCTTTAGCCGCAGAAGCTAAAGTACGGAGTGATCCTTTACCATAAATTTGGATCCAGAACCAGTCATTATCTGCTATCGCAGCCTGAGCCGCTCCACAGATTTGACCCTGTCCATTACCAGCAGATGTAGAAGTCAGATCTGTCATTTCTGCTTCAAATGCTGAATCAACTACGCAGAGGTATCCTTCTGCTGTAATAGCTTCTGCCGCATGAACATAAAGAAATTCCTTGGTTCCATCAGTCGTTTGAAGCTGACCTCTGGTTCCAGGGGTGAACGCAGGAACACCAGTCGCTGCTAGAGTTACATCAGCAATACTAATACCAATTAAAGCACTCATAATGTCCTCCTTTTATGCGTTCACATCAAGACGACCCTGGAATTGAGCACCAGAACAAGTTAAGTTCCCTGCCCAAGCCAAGATTTGTACTTCTGCATCTTGATTGGTAGCATATCTACGATTCGGACTCAACGGAACCATGTTACGCTGAGAATGTGGGCGGTAGTGTAGATATGTAGAGTTAAGGAAAAATGAGACGCCTGTAGGACAATTACCACCAATGCCCCCATCTAATACAACGTCTGCATCCATATATTTAATGCTAGGAAATCCTAACTGACCGACTTTTGGATCAGTGAATCTCTGATTAGCTTGTAATGAAGCTAGGTATGCCTTCCAAGACACAACATCCATAAGAATGAGGTCTGGTCTGTCCATACCACGATTACAAGCTGCCCATAGAGTATTCATATCCGCTTGCATAGTAGCAGTATTTGCAACATCACGGAACTGATTTCTCCAGAAAGTCCACGTAGCTCTGTCAATACCACCATAAGTACCCGAAGTAGGATCTAGTGGAACGGCTGCATTTAAACCATCAACCTGTTTTCCACTTGCTCCAGTACCATCTGAGTACAGTCCAGCAGATATTAAATTAGCCATCGTAGATTCAGCAACAGAAAGACGGGCTTCCATTAAGTCAATCATCCGTTCTTTTCCAGCATTTTGTAGCTGTTCAAGACCAGAAATTACTACAGGAACTGCACATTGTTTGATGCTAAATTCAGCAGCACTCAAAACATCTGAAGCAGCGACTGGTAGTAAATCATAACCAGAATACCATCCACTATTGCCATTTTCTGCAAATGACAATTCTTGATAGATTTTATGACCACCAGAAAAAGTTTTAATTTTTCCGCTCATAGATAATCTTTTCAAGATTGCATTGTTGTCGGTAACATTGTCAGCGATTTTCCTAGTACGAGACTCGATAGTCGTCGCTAGTATATCTGATACGTTTGGGTAAGCCATGTTATTCTTACTCCTCCAATGTTAAACGAGTTAATGTTTGCGTATTTTGTGATGCGGTTTCTACCTTCACGCCATACCCCGATTAGCATGGGGACTAACAAAGCCCTTGCTTTGATTCATTTACGACTGAGGGAATGCACCTTCCCTGTCTTTATGAAGGGAAGGTTAAAATAAAATTAAAGAAAATGCAAGTATTTTATACAGATTGTTCTTGAGCTTCCCAAGCGTCTGCTATAGCCCCTCTCACACTAGGGGCGTCTTTGTTTTCCACTGGTGCTTGAGACCCTCCATCTAAACTACTTGCAGCATTCTCTTTAGAAGCTATTTTTCTTCTAGAATTTTGAAGTTCTTTCTGTTTATTTCTAGAATTTATAATTTCTTGAATATCTGGTCTCATAGCAACGGCTTTTTCATACGCTTGTTCTAAAGTAATTTCTTTATTCCTGTTAGCGTTTAGTTCAAGAATATCTGCCATGTCTTCTCTTACATCTTCCATAAATTCTGCTTTACTACTAAAATCTTCTATTTCTTTTTGTAGTCTTAAGTCTGTGCTACGAAGATTTTCTTGTCTGCCACGATTAAAATCCTGAACCATCTGTTCTACAGGTGCTAGACGTTGTTGTAGTATCTGATCTATTCTGCTAGTTTCTGGGTCAACACCTTGACCAGATAATACGTTATCTAAAGTTGGGATATCTACGCCATACTGTTGTATTATACGAGCTAAAGTATTCGCTTTTTCTTGCTGTGTACCGACTCTCATAGTAGCTGCATATTGAGCTAAATTACCGATAGCGGCTACTTCATCAGCACCTTCTTGCATCATAATGTGCCTGTAAGGAGCAAGAGTATCAACAACCCTTTGTGCGAACTTAGCACCTTCTGCGTGTTTTTGTATCCCCATAGAATAATTTCGTTCTCTGTCTATAATTGTTTTTTGTAAATTTTCTGGTAATTCAGCCCATTGTTCCCTATCTTTAGCAGACCAAGAAGGGGGAGGTTTAATTGCGGGTTCTTCTTTAGTTTCGACAGGTGTCTCGATTTGGGTCTCGACTTTAGTGTCGTCCTTAACTTCGACTTTAGCTTCTACTTCTTTAGGTTCGTCTTTAAGTTCGTCTTTAGGTTCTTCCATTAACTCTTGTGGCGTGGGGGTAGAATCCTCTACTACTTCTTCTTTTACTTCTTCTGCCTCACTAGCTTCAACTGCCGCCTCTAGTGAATCTCTTAAACTATCTTCTGTCGGTGTTTCTTCACTCATCGGTGTGTCTCCTTATCATAAGATTTTAATAAATCCTTAATTCTTTCTTTTTTAGCTTCTGGACTAGCGTAATAACTATCCCTTTCTTTTTTCTTTCTATCAAAAAATTTTTCACCGTTGTTAGACCCAAACTCACCAGTCTGCACAACATTGTGTTTCTTATTATGTTCAGATAATTGGCGTCTGGTTGTTATAATACTTCCATCTATAGGGGATTTAATCCTAACATCTTTTTTAATAATGATGTCAACCACTAGAACCCCCTTTAGCTTTTTGCACTTGTATGTCAGCTCTCATTTTAGCCTCAGTTTCTAGTATATTAAAGTATGCTTGAATTCTTTCGGCAGATTCATGTGATTCAGTATCTGCCGCTATCTCAATTAACTTAGCTTTATGCTGATTCAATAATTTCATCATATCATCTTGAGCTTTTTTAGCTTGTTTTTCCATTTCAGCTTGGTGTTTAGCTTGTATTTCTTGTAGTTCAATTGGAGGTTGTTGTGGCTGTGGATTAGCTAGCCTCTGTTTAACCTGATCAATTCCATGGTCTAATATTCCTTCAATCTGCTGGCTACCTTTAAATCCTGCTAGACCCCAACGCATAAGTTCCATTAAGAATGGTAACATTTCTGGTTCTTTTGCCCCTATAGCCTCTACTGCATTCACGAACGTTCCTATTGCAGTTAAATATTCTACTCGTTCAGCTTTTAATTGGGCGTAATCAACCATAGCTATAGATTCTGGTTTAATAGAAATTTGCCACATCCAGTTCATTTCATTTCCTTTTAATAGCTGAATAGCCTGTTGTACTACTTCAAAACTATCCATCATATACATGGCACTAGCTTGTTCATATATAGATTCAGGCTCAAAATGATTACATATAATTTCAGCTCTAATTTGCATTAAGTCGCTAGCAAATCTTGCAAAATCATCTTGTAAATGTTGTATTCTTACAGAAGCAAATTTAGCTTTCAATTGTTCTTGTCCAACGCCAGCATACTGATCGCTAGAACCCCTTAATATATCAGACATACCTGTAACTTCATACAACAACTGTATTTGTTCACTACGTAATTCTTGTAGTTTAGCTAATGCCTCAACAATATCAGAAAGTGGGAGCCAATCTATTTGACCTTTCAATCCTTGCTTTTCAGCAAACATAGCCCAATTATCTACAGGTATTAAATCATTGTCTGTTCCTTCCTGTAACATACGCTTAATATCGCCGTTTGAAGCATCATAAAGACCCACTACTTTAACAGCTCTAGTTATGATGCTTATACGTGTCTGCAATAAATCTATAGAATTGTATAAATCTTGTGCTATCTTAAAATCACTGCGTGGTAAATAAAGAGTTGTCGTACAATTAGCAGACATAGGTTCTGGACATGGGAAAAACCCTTTTAACCCTAGTGGATCATCCCTTACATCTAAATAATCGGGGCAATCTTGGTGATACCAATAAACTTGTCTACTTTCTTTATCCCAGATTTCTATAACCTCAGTTTTCATCCATGGCTGATCTTTATCATCAGCGTATTCTTCCTCTTTTGTTCCAATAGGTATTTTATTGAAAGTAACGTATTCTACTTTTTTATCTCCAAATCTTTCAATAAATTCTTCTTTTGTTAAGTAGGTTTTAAATCCAACCCAAGTAACATCAGCCCAAATTCTTCCATAGCCCCATAAAAAATCTCTCCAATGCACATAAACCAAAGGAGCTTTTTCATCAACTACAGTTTCATTCTGTTGCATTCCTATTGAAGTAACACCAGTTTCTGGGTCTGTCATTTGAACCCTTTCTTCTGTTACTTCTTTCTCAAAACTATATCTTACCCGAGCTACACCTAAACCAGGAAGGAGCCTATCTTGGAGACAGGCACGAAGCAAATCAGAGTCGGTGCTACCTGGAGCTTGAATTGTCAAATTTAATAGACGTTGTAAAAGCTCAGATGCAACTCGGGCAATATCGTCATTAGGATCCGCCCAACGTCTAGCAACGTCAGTTTGTGGGATCCTACCATACATCATAGCTAATTGCGTAGTGACATTAGCGTGGAACAAATTAAGTCTAAATTGGTTCTCAACTTCTATGCTCCTATAATTCTCATCTTTCCTATCATCAAGAAATCTTCTTATTACACGACCACCAGAATTCCAAAAATCTTTTTGTCTCTTAACAGCAGAATCTACCTCTACTTTCCATTTTTTAGCACCCTTAACATCTTTTGTTAGTTCTTCTGCCATATTTATATCCTCAAAATAGTAGAATTACTGCGTTTTTCATTATCTTTGAATAAAGTATCCAGCGAAACTGGGTACTTCCCATTTTCTGGTGCGTCTATTTTCTGTTGTATCATCGGATTATTATGCAACAAACTTGTCTTCACTACAAGTGCTAAATATCGGAATGCGTCTGACCCATTACTAGCCCAATCATGAACAGGTCTGTTTTGGTAAACATCGTTCACCTCATCGTATTGTCTTCGGTAAGCCCTAAGTGCCTCAACACCTTCATAACAATTAACATCAAACCAACACTTAGGTATAATCTTACGGACAGCGTTTACACCATCTTGTATGTCTAATTTGGGGGATATGCGTATAGAAATATCTCTGTCGTTTTTAAACTCCTCTATAAATTGTTCTACTGTGCTACGACCTGTTTGTAAAGATTTAGCACGGGCATCATGAGGTAGCCACAATTCTTTATAGGTGTACCCTTTATTCCTCAATAACTGAAAGTAAAACGGCAGAGCTTGACCGTGATGTTCTTCATAGTCTATAATCGCTGCTCCATCTGGTCTATTTTGCCAAAACCATATAGCAGTAGAATCTGTGTAGCCTAAATCTGTTGCTACATTGACAGGTAGGTTTTTATCGTATAAATTTTCAACATCTACCTGACCCCTGTTGTCTATAACATTCAATAAATCTGTATAGTACGTTCCTCTAACTGCCGCATCAAAACTACACTCCATTTCTTGCTCATATTCATCCTCAGTCATTTGAGCCTTCATTTCATCCAGCTCTACTTTATCTATTAACCCTGAATCTGAAGATTTTAGCGTTAAATTGTACCATCCTTCTTCACTTTGGCTTCTTCTATAGATATGGTAAAAGTGGTTCTTACCTTTTGGTGTTCCAATAAAGACAGCCCACCCTTTTCTGTCAACCAAAGTGGGTAATATGACTTGACCCCATAAGCTAGGTCGGCAATCACCAAATTCATCTAAAATAACTCCGTCTAAATATATACCACGTAATGCGTCTGGGTTATCAGCCCCATATAAGGTTATCCAAGAACCATTAATAAGTTCTACCCTAAGTTCACTTTCTCTTATTCGTTTTATAACAGGTTTCAGGTAAGTCTTAAGATACACCCATGCAACGTCTTTAGCTTGTCTATAGAAAGGTGCTAAGTAGGCATATCTAGCATCTGATTTGGGGGTGTATATTGCTCGTGCTCCTAAATCATTAACACAAGCTACAGTTTTTCCGCCCCGTCTGTGGACAACCAAACATGACCACCTTTGATCCCTTTGGTGGAATGGTATAAAGTGAGTTCTAGGTTCATAATCTATTTCTATATTACTCATCTGCTATCTCACATATTGCTTCTCTTATATCGTGGGTAGAACCTATAAAAAATTTCTGATTTATAGAACCAACCCAATAATCAGGTATTCTGTATTCTGGCATCTTTGAAAAAACAGCCGTAACAGGTTTTACATCTATGTAGATTAATTTATCGTCGTCTTGTATAGCATCATAATCATACAACGCAAGGCACAAAACCTCTATCAAACTACGTTTTGTCCAGCAGTTCCCAGTATGTTTATATCTGCTATATCTTGTTTAGACATAAACGAAGGATCTGATAGGTCCCCTAAAATACCCCCGCTTCCTTTCATCTGTTTAACTAGATTTATACCCGCTTGCAGTCTTTCGGTATCAGCTGCTTGATCTCCCTGAGTGTAATCAAGGTATGAATTATCTTCATAACTTTCTGGATTTAATGAAGGAGTTTGAGCATATCTCGGTCCTCCAATCGGTTGCCACTCTTGGTCTTCTTTCTTACCAAGCATTTTAGCCATCATCATCATTGTTGCTGGATCCATTACTTTATCCTCTTTTTAATATCCATGACCTTGTTTAACTAAATTGTTCCAAATATGATCGTAAACACCAATTTCATGGCTGTAAGTTCCACGTTGGCTGTCCATACCATACTCATTGTAAAGATCAAAATCAAATGTTTTCATTTTATCTTTATATTTATCAGGCATTTTTCCTGTAACTTTGTACTGCTCCATAATATCGTCTTGAACTTTTTCTGGTAACTCATTAAACCACTCCATAGTTTTACTTTGAAGTTTTTGAAAATCATCGTACTCTTTTGTTCCAGGTCCACCTTTACCTGTGTATTGATATTTCTTACCATTAACTTCTTGTATCTGGTAGCTATCTACATCTTTTTTTGTGGGCTTATAATCGTCTGGTAGTCTTTTATACTGTGGACTAGCTTCAAGCCAATCATCAGTAGGGCTAGCCCAAAGCCTATCTCGGAATCCTTTAGGGTCAAAATCGTCCCCATGTTTAGCCACCATATCATCTGTGTATTTATGAAATCTTTGTATCTCTTCTTTAGGTGCAGTAGCAATTAAATCGTCAATCATTTTCATACGTTCAGCTTTAGGAACGGCTTTACCTGACGCATCTTTGAATTTTCCTATAAGAGTCATCATAGTATCTCTTAGAAGATTAGATTTAAATGCTGGAGTATAAGCAGCGAGTCCTCTAGCCGCAGCTGGAACTGCTGCCTCAGCTGTGTCTTTAACAAGGCTCTTAGCAATAGTGGGCGATTTAGATGCTACAGCTCCTAACCCAGTAACAACAGCTCCTGCTTTAAGGAAATCTCTTCTGCTCTGATCAACTGGTTTGTCTCTAAGTTTACTAGCCATTAGTTTCTGTAGTATATTTTTCCCCGCTGCAACTGGAACTGTTCCCATCGCAGCTAAATCAAAAACACCTGGATCTAACTGTGTTGTTTGTCCGCTACCTGTAATAGGAAGTTCCCCGTAAGAAAGACCTTCTACTACGTCAGTGGCAGGTCCTAAAAATAAGTCCCCAAGAGGTCCAACTCCAGCACCCCTAAGATAATTAAGTTTATCCTGACCACTCCTCATTAAATTAGCTAAGTGGATCAGCTTATTGGGTTCTACATTCCTATACCCGTTTGCCACCTTTTAACCCCTATTATATTGTATCAGTTTTTTCATTACCATCATTAGCGTGTTCTATAATTTGTCCGCCCCGCAAACTTTCTGGAGCTGTATCAAGTGCTCCAGGTGCTATGCTATGAACTATCCTAAGTACTCCGTCTTTACCCCCGAATTCATGCTGTGCTTGGGACGGCAATAATTTGGAATATATTTTGTAAAATTCTGTCGGGTGTAGGTGAGCCCATGATGCGAGTCTCGGAATTCCCCCGATCAATTCAAACGAAGATTCAAAGGCATCTATAACATCCTTCCTACTGAACTCCTTTGATCGGGGTATCCTAAGCTGTTGAGCTCTACTTTCAGACATATGCCTAAAAGTCCTTTCCATAGTATCGTCCGCTACTACGTCTCCTTCTTCGTCCTTGGAATAAAAGCTCGGTACTTTAAGCCCTTTACTTCTTTCTTCCACCGCCATTACGTCTAGTTCCCATGTCATTTCTCCCGTAGGTTCATTGAGTCTCGAATCTTAATACATTAAATTTAGAATTACAAGGCTCTTTGATATTTAGTGATCTTCGAAAGTCAGAAATGTGGGAGGGCGTCCAATAAGAGTAAATTGTTTTTATTTTAAAAAAGGATCTCCGTCTTGCGGGCAAAAAAATGCCCCGCTTTTTACGGCGGGGCAGATTAGGCGTGCTTGCCTACTTGGCTACAATTTGCAGTAGCCCTTCCCTAGCAAAAAACGCTAGCCATCCACTTAGTGGCTCCGTTTTACCCGCCAATTTGCCACGTGTTGGTTGGCTTGGCGGATTGGCGGTTACGGCTTGCTGTAATTGTGCAACAGTTTTGCCGTTGTAGGTTTTTACTGTAAGCCAGTATTGGCTACGTGCTGTACCAATTTTGTATGGCTTGGTAGGGTTACCCAAAACTTTAATAATTTGGGTTTTGCCTTTTACTGCTTTTTTAGCTTTTTGTGTGTTTTGCATTTTATTTACCTTTTACGTTGTATGGCGTTATTGCGTTGTTGCGTTGTTGCCATGTAAATAATGGTATAGTAGTACAATATTTAATGCAAGCTTTTTTTGCATTTATTTTTAATTATTTTTTGCCTATGTTGCACTGCAACATTTTTGTACATTTTTGTTGCACTGCAACATTTTTTATATTTTTGTGCATTGCAACATTTTTTTGCACCATTTATTTTGCGATTGTTATTGGTGGCTTCACTTCTATTTGAAAACGACGGAGAGACTCTACGAGGTCTACGGAGGTCGCAGAGAACGAGGTCTGCGGAGCTCCTGGGTCCCAGACTCTGGGGGATCTCTCTTTCCCCCTTTCCCTCCCTTTTCCGTTGATCTTTGCACTCCCTTTCTCCGACTTCTCCGAGTCCAAATACTCTGTATTTTCGCGAGAGAGTCTCCGCAAATCTCACATTCTCACTTCTGGTAGCCACGTAGCCACGCATTCCACTCTCTTTTTATTTTACCCTTATGATCCGTATTTACAGTGAAAATAGGAGTGACATAATAGATACACATAATTACCTTGTATCTGGCTACTCTGGCTACCAAAGCTACTTCTATCTTAGATTGGCTGAGATTACAGGCACTTAGGTTCTGATATCCCGTAGCCGAGACACCTAGTATCGTGGCTACCTTCATAACAGTTCGTGGCTACCAACTTCGTACGCTAAACAGCCGAGAACTTGTGTCTGGCTACCAAAAGTCTTTTTAGTCGAAGGCAAAGTCGTTGTTGCTAATCGTGACTGATTAGGGCATCATATAAAAACTGGGGCAAAGCTCTGGTAAAATATAAATCGTAAACACAAACAGGAGGGTAAATCTTATGGTTAAATCTAACCTAAAGAATGCGGAAGCGAAGCAAAGCAAACCGCAAAACTCCGTTGCCATTATCAAAGTTTTAGCTCAACCAGAAAAGCCTTTTCGTGGTAATTCTGCAAGAGCTTGTTGGTGGGAACGTGTTTGCAAGTTCAACGGCAAACCACTAGCTGATTTTGAAGCTAGTATTGCTAATGAAGCCCCTAGCCAACCTCAAAAGGGAAAGCTAGCAGGTCAAACTGAGAAGCCTAGTGGGTGGATCAAGTTTTTCGAGGGTTTGGAGCTTATACAGGTTGTTTCTAAATAAGCTCCCTTGCAAACTGGGAAAAAGCCCCGTTAATTCGGGGCTTTTAATTTCAATAAATAGTGGGAGAGTTGAGTATGGAATACACTGAAAAACAAGTAGCTTCTGGTTGCTGGGAGTATAGGGGTTATGAAATACGGCTGTATTTGTCTTTAAACCCTGAAGTTGAGTGCGACAAACACATTTTCATGTATGGTGTTAAAGAAGCAGCAGAGCATACGGGCTTCGGTCATTCCCTAAAGGAGTGCAAAAGCCAAATAGATAAACTAGGGCATAGACCTATTATAGATAAAGTAGTAGAAGAATATCTTGAAGAACAGCGTGAATTACTTGACAATGAACTTCAAGGGCAAATAGCAGACGCACAAAGAGAAATTGATATAAGCAAAGAGTAAACTAGGGAGCCCCGTTAATTCGGGGCTTTTTATTGTCTACTGTGTTTTCTTCCAATACTGTCTGCTAGCCACAAGTTCTGACCAGTCATCGACTTCATCATTAAACCGAATCATATAGTATCTCGCAGGCATCTTAGTAAGCGGGTTCTTGATCTTTTTACCATTGTTCGCTAACCTGATGCGAGCTAGCTTCAGAGCTTTAGCCATGTTGTTACTGTCACGGGTATCTATATCCCACATAGGGACTTCCCCATTCTGATAAATGTACTCCAGCTCCTTCGCTGTTGCCACGTATCCATCTACTGATATACCACAGACAAGCAAAGTATTTTCAGGATCCTGTTGCAGCTCCATCACAAAACGTTCACGTGGAGTGCGGGTAACATCAACCATAGACCGCTTGGCATCTGATTTTAGTGCTTCCCCATGTGGGTCAAAGTTGCTAGTGTCATATTCCAGGAGCCATGCGTACACAGCTTCGGGCAACCCACACTTCAAGCCTTCCCAACGTAACGACCAAAACTTATCGTTGTTAGCTATGCGATCATTTACTATGTCTATCACTGCAAACCGACGGTCAAATTCATCTAACTTAAATATATCTACTCGGTTGCCTTGTAGCATCACATTAGCATAGTTGTCTACTAAGAATGGAGTAACACCCTTCTGGTGATACATAATACGCTCGTTAGTAATTAGATCTTTAACTTTAGTGTAGACAGTGTTTGCACCTCGTGGTACTTCTGCTTCTTCTACCATGATTAACTGCTTCATGGCAAACTCTGCATTGAACTTACTGCCCAATGCTTCCAAGTCTACATTAACTGCATTTTGAAACCCATAAATCCTACGCATAATCGCAGCGAGCCAACCCTTCCCAACACCGCTCTTACCGATTAATACAAGGCAACTGTTCAGCTTCAAGCCTAGCTCTTGAATTTGACTAGCCCACCACGAACAAAACCAATCTCGTTCCCTTTTGTCAGGTATAGCTTCATACAACCACTCTTCCCACAGCTTCACCCAATCATCATCCATTATTGGCTCACATCCCATGCCACTCCACATATTGTATTCGTCATCATTAATTTTAGGTTCACCTGGACGATATACTACACGCTCTACTGATGTTTTGTCTGCCCATTGGAGCCATGCCTTCGGTACAGATATACGCTTGTCATCATCAGACCAAACTGCCCTGTCTGCATAGACCATATTAATAAACACATCTCGGGACATAAAATACCCAGAGTTAATATCTATTACTTTTCCTAACGACCTAACCACACCAACTTCACGATTCATTATATTTAGATGTTGGTTTAAGTCTGTTTTTATTTCTTCTAAATACTCGGGTAAAAATAGACTATGTACTGCGTCCATGCCTTTGTCTACATAGTAATCGTCTATGCCCCAGTCATTACCTTCTGCATCTTTAGGTAGGTAGCTCACTTGGGAACTTACACCTACACGCTCCATCTCTGCCGCAAGTCTAGTAATGGCTTTTGTCAGCATCGGATCACCATCTGGTCCAACATTGGAGTCAAATGATATGACAAACTTTAGCCCTAGTTCCTTCCAAGGCAACTTCTTAAAATCTTCAATCATTGCTTTATTATGCGACCACCCCCAACAACCAGAAACACCGATTGCTTTATAGCCAAGCATCGCTAAAATGTCGGCTTTTAAGTATGATTCACATAATACTACTGTGTCGCCATATTGGATTTTACCAAAATCACTCAGAGGTGAATGGTAAAGTCTGGGTATCTGACCCTTTGGCGTTGCGAACTTAGGCTTATCGCTAAAATCTGCAAACCCTTTCTTTAAATACCAAACTCTTGCACCGATAGCACCTGTGTCTTCCCCGTTGTAATCCCATATTCTCCAAAGAACACCTTTTTCTACGCCCGCCCATTGGATTCCCATATTGAACAGCATAGTTCCCTGTACCATCTGTAACTTTAACTTCGTTATTGTGTCTGTATTTATGCCACGATTTGCGAGATATTGCCTTTGTTCTTTAAAGTGTGCATCTAAAAGGCTGTCGTCTCGATTCATAATATCTCCGCTTTTTCTTATGTCGATCTTAGGTAACAGGTTAGTTTACCACACCCACAGCAGATCACAAATCGTAGTAGGTCGTTGTTGCATCTTAAAACGTCCTGTTTTACAATATAACTGTAGTATATTAAATCGTAAGGAGTAAAAGAAATGAAAGTAACCAACATACAAGAAGTTAAGGATTGGTTAGAAGAAGAGATTGCTGAGAACAAACCTGTTATAGATGGTGATACTACTGCAGAAGTAGGCACAGCAGATATTATTTTTGGCAGAAATGAACTTGCACAATCTCTTTTAGATTTAATTAACCATTCTGAAACTGAAAAACGTAAACAATCATACTTAAATCGTAAGGAGTAAAGCTATGCACAAACGAGAAACAGTATGCGACAACCAAGAACTATACCATATATCTAATGTAGATATAATTGTATGGGAAAACAAGGTTGGCGACATACAGATACAAATGGTAGATAAAACAGGGGATAACAATTTTACTTCGGATATAACAAATCTAAAAGTAAGTAATTCCCCCGCATTTATGCTCTCCCATCAAAGCGATACCTTTTTGGGCAGACCTTTGAGTACACCACCAAGAGCAAAAGCGTGGTTTGATAAGTTGTTAGAAGCAAACAATCTTTAAAGAAAAACCCATATAAAAGAGTAGCTTGGAGGTTAAATCCCCCTTGCTATTCTTTTTTAGATGGGGCATCATATAAAAGTAGTATATTAAATCGTAAACAGTTAATCGGAGGTGCAAAATGAAAAACATGATAAGCCAGTTAGCTCAAGAATGTTTGCTTGAATTTGCAAATCCTAACGGCAATTCTGCCCTTAGGAAACCTACCGCATCTAACCCTCGAAACCAACCATGTCAAGCGTGTGGTGGAGAGAATCTTTTAACCCCCAAGGATGTAGACTTAGGCTATTGCTGTGATCGTTGTGCAGATATGCACGAAGGCATTAGTATTCCTGGGGTTGACTTTAGCATAGGAGATTATTAAGATGCCATGTGGAACCAAAACAGAGCAAATAATTCCTTGTGGACCATACGGAGCAAACGCCAAAAGCGTGTCTATTCGGTGTGGTAGCACAGGTCATTACGGGACGCAAGTGTTGTGTCCTAAATGTGAACAACAAGGTGCAAGTTCTCCTAAATTTCAGGAAGAATGCCCCTTGGATCAAGAAGACATAGGCAATGAAATGTTTGACGCAGAAGGCAATATATTAAATGTCAACAGATAGCGAAATACATCACATTGTTTATGAGTTTATATGGCAAGAAAAAGACCTACACCTTAAAATCTTTATAGATATTATGGCTAGGAAATTGCCCGACTCCAACTTCTGCATGGGGGGTATCATATTTAAAGATATCCAATATGCAGATGATGGGGAAAGTTTAGATGAAGAAGAGATGACCCATTTTTTAAATCAATTTGGGGAACATATAACCGACAGATGTGTAGACCACATCTTAAACCATAAAGAGAAGGAGAGTAACAGTGGAAAAAGAAACACCGATACACCCACTCTTCACTGACGGGGTAGCCATTTTCAATGCACCTACTCCTGAAGCACTTCTTAACGCACGTCAGGCTGTTAAAGATGACGACACTCTATACCGCATTGTATTCTTACAATGTGCTGAATTAGTTAAAATATCGCAAGCTAATGAAACAAAAGGTGTAGACAGAAACGTGTTTGTTAAGGATGATGAAGTGGAAGCAACTAAAAGAATAGGGTTAGAACTTTACTCTAAAGGTGATCTATATGAAATAACCATTAGTTCAGTAAATGATAACGCTAAAGAAGTACACCTTCAGTTAGGACTTGGCTGCATGATGTTAGCACATGAAATAGCCAGACGTATGTTTAAGGAGGACGTAGATGCAAGGCTTTTAGAGTTTGCATGGAATGGTATCGGAGGGTGGCAGTCGTAATGGATAAAAAAGACGTAATACGCAAAATCTCTGCACTATTAGCACGTGGAGATGAAGAGCGTAACGACAATGAGCATGAGCGTGAGATTGCCTTACGCCATGCTCAAAAACTTATGGACGAGTACAACATCTCCCAATTAGAAGCTAACGTAGCTATGGTTCACGGGGAACGTGGTAAGACAGGTGTTCTTACAGGTAAACAAGTGTGGAAAAGACAGGTATACAACGCACTGTCTGAGCTATACGGAGTAACTGTTTATCACAGCGGGGACTATTGCTATCTAATAGGCGGGGAAGTTAATAGAGAAGTATTACTTTCTATGGGGCAGTATGTCGCAGCTTCCATAGAAAGAGAAGCAAGAAAGTATCCAGGGAGAGGAAGAAAATGGCACAATTCTTTTAAAAAGGGTTCAGTGCTAGGCATCATGAATACCGTCAGATCTATTGTTTCAGAAAGGAGTGGTAATGACCAACCCACAAGTTCTGGTAAAGGATTGGTTCTGTATAACGATAAAGAAGTAGAGCTAAACATGGAATACATAAATGTCGTTCTTAATATAAGATTATCACATAGAACTGCCAGACTTAATAGTTCAAGTAGAGATGGGCTAGAGTCTGGGCGTAGGTTTGGGTCAAGTGTTAGCCTCAATGATCAAGTAGGCGGGGGCTCCAGCACTAAGCTGTTGAGTTAGATGGTTATTTTTGTTACGACGTGTTATAATATAGTATAGGCAGGAGGATATACCGACATGAGTGAAGAAAAGATCTACAAACCTGTCACAAATGCTCAGGCTATGGGCGAATTGGCAGATGAATGGTGGACGCTACGTGCTTCTAGGCTTGCCATTGAGAAAGAAGTTGCTAGGATAAGGGAACAAGAAAGTAGGGCAAAATCTGCACTACTACAATCCCTTACTGAAAATAAGGTAACTTCCGTGGGGGGTCAGAAAGTTAGGGTTACTCACGTAGTGAAAGATAAGCCGTCTGTAAACGATTGGGAAGAAGTATATTCCTATATAAGGGAAACAGGCTCATTCGACATATTACAACGGAGAATAGGGGAACGTGCAGTTAAGGATCGTTGGGATGATGGTGTAAAGATTCCAGGTATAGAGTCCTACCCTATAGATGAAATCAGTTACAGTAAGATGTAAAGACGCTGTTATAAGGAGAATTAGTAAACAGAGAACTGCACCTTTCTCTGCCATTACTTGAAGAGCGCACAGGGTCGTCCCCGTTCCTGGTCTCGAAAAACGGGGCATTATTAATCGCGAGGTAAAAAGTTTATGAGTAAAGAAATAGTAAATACAGAAGAAAAAATGCAAGCTCTTGCGGCAAAAGAATCTAGCATAGTAACTTCTACTAGCAATTACATCTCGTTAAGGTCTGGTATAATGACCTACATGGATCAACCCATGCCCAATAACGAATTGATAGCAGTAGTGTTATGTCATACTGGTGAACACTCTTATTACGATGAGCCGTTTGACCCAGATAGAATAATACCGCCAAAGTGCTTTTCTATTTTTACACCAGATGACAATGACCCAAAGCCACATGAATCTGTGGAAGAACCACAACATGAAAACTGTAAAGGATGTTGGGCTCATAAGTTTAAATCTGCATCAAATGGTAGGGGTAGAGCTTGTGCTGTTAGAAGAAGACTGGCATTAATATCAGCTTCCGCTTTGGAAGAAGATGACTTAGCATCAGTTGATATAGCTGTAATGAAATTACCACCGACAAGTGTATCTAATTGGAATAAATATACCGCCAGAGTCGCTGCTCAGTACCAACGACCTAGCTTTATGGTTTTCACAAGGGTACACGTAGATCCGCACCCTAAGTTTCAATTCATGGTAGATTTTGAAACTAAGGCTCTCATAGATATAGGTAAGTTTGAACAACTTAACGCTTTATATGAGGGATCAAAACCTTTATTAATGACACCATTTGACTTAACTAAGCCAGATGATGAAGATGAACTGCAAAAAGCCTCTCCCACTAAGAGAAAATAGCAGTCCTATTTTTCATAGGTTATAATAAGGTATTGTGTGTGTAGCGAGTCCTGAGCATAGCCAGATTCAATTCAGGCGACTATAAACTGCTCCCAAATTACGGGTGTTCTAAGGTAGTCCTAGGTTATAGAACTTAAATAGGTGTAATCACATGCGAACCGACACCTTGCCCTCCCTTTTTAGGAGACAACGAATATGAAGAATTTTCATACAGTGAATACAGTAGACTTTGAAACTGAGCCTTTTCACGAAGGCTTTAATATGTCTTTAAAACCCCCGAAACCTGTAGGAGTTAGTATAAAACGAGGCAACAGACCATCTGACTACTACGCATGGGGGCATCCAAGTGAAAACAACTGTACATGGGAAGAAGCGAAAAAAGCCCTCGATGATATTTGGCACGCCCCCCTGTTGTTTCATAATGCCAAGTTTGACTTAGCTGTGGCAATTTCTCACATGGGTCTGCCTATGCCAGAAAACCATAGTTGGATACATGACACTATGTACCTTCTGTTTCTCAATGACCCCTATAGTACGAGTCTTGGGTTAAAACCTAGTGCGGAGGCTTTATTAGATATGCCCCCATTAGAACAACAAGAACTTACTGCTTGGATCGTAAATAATACTCCATGCCCCAGTGAAAAACACGCTGGAGCTTACATAGCTTTAGCTCCTGGAGAATTAGTGGGGAAATATGCAAAAGGTGACACAGATAGAACCTATGCTTTATGGATTAAACTGTACCCAGAAATACGCAATAAGGAAATGGGATTAGCATATAACAGAGAACAACTTCTAATGCCTATCACATATTACAGCGAAGTTAGGGGTGTAAGAGTAGACACAGAATTATTACAATCTGATTTAGATCATTATGAAAACACACTACACAAATCAGAGTGTATTCTACGTAAAAAATTAGGGGAAAATGTAAACTTCAACAAAGGGGCAGAAGTAGCAGATGCTTTAGAGAAGGCACGCATAGTAGACCCTAAAGACTGGCTACTAACTCCAACAGGCAAACGAAGTACAAGTAAAGAAAGTTTAGAACACGCTATAGGAAAAAATGATGGTGAAACACTAGACCTTCTAACATATAGGAGTGCGTTAGCTTCCGCATTACAGACATTTGCTAGACCATGGAATGAATTAGCATCTTACGATGGTAGGATACACACTACATGGAACCAAGTAAGAACGTACGATGATGGCAAAACAGACAGTAGGGGTAGTAGAACAGGTAGGCTGAGTGCAAGCAAGCCGAGTTTAATGAACGTAACTAATGAAATTAAGATAGCTGTACCAGATGGGCTTCCCCCACCCCCTCTTATGCGTAAGTATTTACTTCCAGAAGAAGGGCATTACTGGCTGAAAAGAGATTTCAGTAGTCAAGAAATAAGGGTTCTAGCACATTTTGAACAAGGCAGTTTGATGCAAGCATACACAGATAACCCTAATTTAGACCCACATGAAAAAGCTAGGCAGATGGTAGCAGACATAACAGGTAAAGAATTTTCACGAAAAGATATAAAGATAACTGCTTTCGGTATTATATACGGGAGTGGGGTAAGAGCGTTGAGCCAACAATTAGGTCGTTCAGTACAAGAGGCTTCCTTAATCAAAGAAGGGTTTTTACGGGCGATGCCTGGAATAAAAAAGTTGCAAAGGTCTACAAGTGATAAAGGCAGAAGCGGTAAGTGTATTCTAACTTGGGGCGGTAGAATGTACTACACAGAACCAAGCAAAATTATACGAGGTCAAAAAATGGACTTCAGCTATAAGCTGTTGAACTACTTAATACAAGGGAGCAGTGCAGACCAAACCAAAGAGTGTATTATAAACTGGAATTTTATTAAGCCAGAACACGACACTTTTTTAGCTACTGTTCACGATGAAATAAATATTAGTGCTCCAATAGACACCTGGAAAGATAGTATGAGGCATTTAAAGTGCCACATGAACATGGATATGTTCGACGTGCCTATGCGATCTGAAGGATTTTATGGGGCTAATTGGTTTAATTTGAGCAGTTGCGACTAAAACTGACCGCATCAGATTGCACTCAGAGCATTTAATAGTGTATGCTAACCCTATGGGCTACCCTAAAAAAAGAGGTTTTTGCTATGCGTCACAGTTATAGTTCTTGGTCTACATATAAACAATGTCCAGCTAAATACAAGTTCAGCTACCTAGATAAGCTACCTAGAGGAACTGTACACCCGAACGCAAAAAGAGGTACAGATATACACAAGTCTGTAGAAGACTTCATGAATGGATCTCAGCCTATGCTTCACCCAGAAATAAATTCCGAGTATGGGCATTGGATGATGAATTTAAAAAATAATTCTGAATGTTTAGCAGAACCTATGTGGCTGGTAGATTCTGATTGGGAATTAACAACCAACGAGGACACAGCTTGGGTTAAAGGATTTTTTGATTTACAAGTTGTTTCTGAAGATAAACTAGAAATTTACGAATGGAAAACAGGTAAGGTGTACGATGAACATATAGAACAAAGATTTTTATATGGGCTGATTGCACTCTTAAAGTTCCCAAAGTATAATATAGTTACAGTTACCAATGTCTATTTTGACCAAAATGAAAAGGTAGCTCAAGAATTTAAACAGGAAAATGTAAACTTTATGAAAGACACATGGGGTAAAAGATTCAAACAAGTGGAGTCTGAGCAACAGTTCCCTCCTAACCCGCAATTCCTTTGTAGATACTGCAACTTCAGCAAACAAAACGGAGGTCCATGCCAGTTCTAGAGAATACGATAGAAAAATACGTCATCGAAAAAGCTAGGAAAAAGAATTTTATAGTGCTGAAACTAAACAATCCTGCTAGAGATGGCTTCCCAGACAGGCTATTCATAACCCCCTTAGGGATACATTTTTATATAGAATTTAAACGCAGAGGTAAAAATTTAAGACCATTACAGGCATATCGTTTTAAGCAGTTAGAAGACCATAAATGTCATGTGTATATGATAGATAACAAAGAGGACGGCACCGATGTTCTTGAACACTACGAAAGAATGGCTTCCGCACCCTTACCAGGAAAAAAGTGTAGAACTCATGGTAAGACAGTCAGCTTCTGGACTCCTTCTAGATCCAGGTCTAGGGAAGACTAGCTGTGTTCTTTCCGCATTAAAAATATTAATATCTAAAGGGTATATAGAGAGGGCATTGATAATAGCTCCGCTTCGCCCTATGTATCATGTGTGGACAGAAGAAATAAGTAAGTGGAGTAATTTTTCAGGTCTTAAATATAAAATACTTCATGGCAAAAACAAAGACGATATAGCACAAGATCCTGGTGATGTTGATATTTTACTTATCAACCCGCATGGTCTTCCTTGGCTATTCAAAAAATACGGAAAGAATGCACCAAAGACATTAGGAGTTCAAATGTTGGTAGTAGATGAATCCACAATGTTTAAGCATTCTAGAACTGCTAGGTTTAAGATACTAAAGCAGATGCTACCCCAATTCGAAAGAAGATATATATTGACAGGCACAATGACTCCCAATGGTTTAATGGATTTATTTGGTCAAATATACATACTAGATGGCGGGAACGCATTAGGTAGATACATCACACACTACAGAAACGGGTATTTCATACAGCCAAATCCTATGCACGAACCTTATAGATGGGAAGCAAAACAGGGGGCTATGGAAGAGATAAGCGAAAAGATAAGCCCCCTAACTCTAAGGTTAAAAGCTGAAGATTACTTAGAAATGCCCTCCCAACAGTTTATAAATTTAGAAGTAGAATTGCCGAATAAAGCAAAAGAAACCTACAAACAAGTAGAAGACGACTTCTTGTCTGCTATAGAAGACACCTTCGTTGTTGCTGAAAATAGTGCAGTGGCGGGAACTAAATGCAGACAAATAGCTAACGGAGCTGTGTACACAGTAGACAAAGAATACAGGGTAGTTCATGATGCTAAAATAGATATGCTTGAAGAATTAGTAGAAGAACTAAGTGGCGACCCACTTCTAGTTATGTATGAATACAAACACGATATGGAAAGAATACTTGCAAAATACCCAGACACCCCATGTTTAGGATCAGGCACAAGTGCTTCTAAATCTACAGTGGCTATAAAAAGATTTAATGCGGGGGAATTGCCCATACTTCTAGGTCATCCAGCTAGCATGGGTCATGGGTTGAATTTACAAGGAAGTTGTAATAAGATATGTTGGTTTGGGATTACTTGGAATTTTGAATACTACGACCAAGCTATAGCAAGGATATACAGGCAAGGTCAAGAATCACCGACAGTATTCGTGTACCACATAGTCGCTAAAAACACTTTAGATAAAAAAGTGTTGAACGTACTAAAAGATAAAGAAAGAACACAAGAGAAATTACTGCAATCACTGAGGGCTCCAATATGAAAGTAATGATTACAGGCGGTACGGGATACATAGGTTCTCATCTAGCCTTTAACCTTCTAGATGAGGACAAAGTTGAGTTAATAGTGCTATATGACACACAAGAAAGAAAAAATATGAACGCTTTTAAGATTAGAGATCTTTCTGGCTATGAGAAAATAAAAATAGTGTGTGGTGATGTAAATGATTATTGGGGGTTGAGAGATGCTTTAGAATACTATGCTCCTACACACATAGTTCACCTATCAGGGTTAGTAAACGCAGACCAATCTATCATGTACCCTGAAAAGTATTTTAAAGAAAATACTGTAGCTGTTGAAAATTTAATGGAAGGCATATTTCGACAACAATCTGTAGTAAACTTAATTTTTTCTTCGTCCGCTGCTGTCTACGGGGATATAGATAAACCCGCAGAAGAATATTGGACTCCACTAAGACCTGTTAATCCTTATGGTACTTCTAAAAAAATAGCTGAAAAATTAATAGAAGGGTCTAACATTAGCGGGAAACTTACGGATAGACAATTCCAGTACACCATACTAAGACTTTTTAATGTGGCTGGATTTAACCCGCAAATTACAGATTCTTTTAAATTCACATATGAAAAATCAGTAATACCTAGAATAATTAGGGCAGTGAAAGAACACAAGCCTTTCTTTATAAGGGATAAATCTTGTGTTAGGGATTACGTGGGCATAGATGATGTCTGTAATGTAATGGTAAAATCCCTTAAACATAGAGTAGGGGATTACAATAAACATGATATATTCAATGTGTGTACGGGAGTTGGAACTTCTCTTGAAACGCTTATAAAAGAATTTGAATCTGGTACAGGGTGTAATCTGATAACTAAAAATTCTAAACAAGGCAATCACGGGTTGATATTGACTTCCACAGGCAACCCAGATAGACTAAAACAACATGGAAATTATTCTTGTAAAACAAATATTTCCGATATAATGACAGGTATAAAATCAAACTTGTTCAGCGAATAATCGCATGGTATAATAAAAGAACCTGTCATCAATTGGCAGACAACGTAAACTTTCTAAGGAGAAATGATATGCAACCGACATCAACGCCTAAAAAACCTAGAGCAACTAGGAAAAACTATGGTATTAAAAAAGACTCTATTATACGCTTAACTGATAAAGCATCTCAAATAAAAATGAGAGGAAATAGAGGTAAATTTTTTGATTGTCTAAAGACCTGTAATGGTAAAACTGTTGAAGAATTTTTGAAAAAAGCATCAGTAGATGGGGGAGATCCTCCACGTGGCTGGATAAGATTTTTTATACAGGAAAAAATATGTACCTTAGTTGATGGGGCAAGCCAAAGAAAAGTAGCCTAATCAACCATCATAATTTCGTGGCTCTTGATTTTATAGTATTGTTTCTCATAATATACTCCGTACTATAAAATAACTGGCAAGAGCCATGATTTTCTATTCCCAACATTAAAAGGAAACATATAATGAACTTATACATTATGAGTAGGGGAAGGTCTACCAAACAAACGACTCTACACAATATTCCCCTTGAATGGCAAAAAAGAACATACGTAGTCCACAATAATGATGAGTCAGAGCAGTACAGCCATATCCCGCAAGCTATTCCAGCACCTACATGGGTTCAAAATTACAGCGATAAAATGCAATACCTTATTGATCGTATTGAACTGCATGATGGGGGTATAGGAGTTATAATGGATGATGATTTGTGGTTTAACAAAAGAATTGAAGGACAAGAAAAATTAAGGAAACCTGAAAATGCTTCTGAATCTAGTGAAATATGGCAACAAATGGAACAGCTTCTTCAGAATACCGCATTAGTGGGCATCCACCCTAGACAAATGGGACACAATAAAAAGCTCCCATACGTAGAAAATGGTAAAATAATCTGTGTACAGGGGATAAACACACACCTATTCCCTGGAGATTTTGAACGTGTTAATCACTACCCTATATTGTCCGATGTGTGGTTAAACTGTCAGCTTCTCAGTAGAGGGGTAGGTAATAAGCTGATAACTACGTGGGTTCAGGATCATGGGAGTTGCCAAGCTCCAGGAGGATGTAGTATATATCGAACACCAGATATGCAAAGAGAATGTTGTGAAGCATTAGAAACTAAATTCAGTCCGCATTTTAAGACTGTAATTAAAGAACCTAAATCAGCAAAATGGATGGGGGGTAAAAGATATGACTTTAGAGTACAATGGAAAAGAATGTATGAAGAAGGCAGATCCAAAAGAAATCTTTAATTATTGGGTTCATGAAAGATTAGATGTACTAGCAAGAAAAAATATAAAAGTTAAAAAACCTTGGAGTAAAGACCCAATATTCCAAACAGTTTATTTCTGTAATGTTCGAAGAGAAGAAGACAAAACAACTAAGTGGATAAGGCAGTGGACTGAAGACATAACTTCCCCTATTTCTATGATGGTGTGGTACACCCTAGCAAGAACTTTAAATAACATAGATACTTTAGAAAGTTTAGGGGAACCCACAGATGATATAGATTTTGCATGGCTTTCTACTAGGCTAAAAAACAGGAGAAAACAGGGGAAACAAATATTCGGTGGGGCATATCTTATAACTACTTGTGGCGTAAAAATGGATAAGTTGGACTACGTTTTAGATCTAGCAGCTTCTGTTAAAAATTGCTGTAGCGTATGCGATACTCTTGAAGAACAATGGTTAGAACTAACCAGAGTTAAAGGGTTAGGAAATTTCTTAGCGGCACAAATCGTGGCAGATTTAAAAAATACTCAGGGTATGCACTGGAATCAAGCAGAAGATTTTTACACTTTCGTAGCTTCTGGTCCAGGGAGTATTAAAGGTCTTAACTATTTCTTTGAAAGAAAACCTGAACTTTTAATAACTAATGCCCGATTTAAAAAAGAATTAGAGATAGTTAGGGAATATATGGATAAAAAAGAAGATCAGCCTCTTTACCTATGCAATCAAGATCTACAAAATTGTCTTTGTGAATACTCAAAATATATGCGGGTTCTTAATGGTGGTAGAACAAAAAGAAATTATCAGGGTTTGTAATCAACTTTTTCACATTATATAATATATAAAAGGTAAACAAATGCAGATATTAGAGAGTAAAAACGTAAACGACGCTTTTAGGTCTGGGTTAAACCTCATAAATAGACACGGGGCTTTTGAACCTAGCAGAAATGGCTCTGTAAAAGTTGTACCTTTCCCAGTATTATCAATCATACACCACCCAACAGAAAGAGTATTATTCAATGAAGAAAGAGATGCTAACCCATTTTTTCATTTAATGGAAGCTATATGGATGTTGTCTGGTTCTAATAAGCTAGATTTTGTGAAACAGTTTGTTGCTAGAATGGAAGAATACAGTGATGATGGAAAAACCCTTGCAGGAGCTTATGGGCATAGATGGCGGAAACATTTTAGGACAGACCAACTTCTAGAAACTATAGATATGTTGAAAGAAGACCCTGAAAGTAGAAGGGTTGTAGTGAGTATGTGGGATGCCAACGAAGATTTAAATAAAGTTGACAGAAAAGACATCCCATGCAACACCCACATCTATTTTAGACGAATTAAATCTAGTTTAGATATGATGGTATGTAATAGGTCTAATGATATAGTATGGGGGCTGTACGGAGCGAATGCTGTACACCTTACGATATTACATGAATTTATGGCGATAGCATTAGGGTTAAGAGTAGGAGTTTACAGGCATCTAAGTAATAACTTCCACCTATACCCTAAAAATGTAGATTTTAAAGCCCTTCTAAATAGTTCAGACACAGACTTATACACCCCATTCTCAAATGATTGTGTAGAACCTTTACCATTATATGAAAATCCTGAAGAAGCAAGCAAATTTTTAGAAGCGTGTGAAAAATTTATAGAAAACCCTACAAGCACAGAACCTAGTGGGTTTGTCTTTATAGACTACACTCTTAAACCCATGTATGAGGTATGGGTAAACAGAGAAGATAGAGAAATTGCTTACACATTAACCCAGAAAATATCCGCTTCGGATTGGCGGGAAGGTGCTAGGAGATGGATCTTAAAAAGGGCAAACAGATGACAGCCCTGACACCATCACCAATACTGTCTTCCATAAGAAATGGTATGTTGGTAAAAAGATTTCATACACAATCCATATTAAGAGAAGACACAGTTGGTCATCACAGTGCTAACGTCGCTGCTCTTATAATTTGGATTTGCCACCCAAGTTATCCAAGTTCTGAAATACTATGTGCATCAATTTTACACGACGTAGGTGAATACTGGACTGGGGATACTCCTGCACAGGTTAAGTGGGGGAGTAAAACATTGAAAGATGAGTTAGACAGGTTAGAAAAAGTTGGCTGGAAAAATAGCGGTTGGAATGACCCCAAGTTTGATTTATCAACTGATGATGAAAGAATGCTCAAATTTTGTGACATAGCTGAGCTGTGTTTAAAGTGTATACATGAAATAGAATTAGGCAATAAGACTGTTTTAGATATTGGCAATAGATGTATAGAAAGGCTAGATGGTATGTTGAATAGTAGCCCATTAGACAGTAGGTTTATGGGGAGAGCAAATAATCTTGTGAATTTTATGGAGGGGGTGTTAAATGCCAGCGAACATGAAACAAATTGGCGGGGAACATTACAGGTCTGAAATACAGCATTGGGATTATGTACTAGCTAATAAGTTAGATTATTTTCAAGGTCAGATAACTAAGTATGTTTCTAGGTGGAAAAATAAAAACGGAATAGAAGATTTAAAGAAAGCACAACACTTCTTAGAAAAATACATAGAAGAAGTTAGTAAACCATCTTGTACGTGCGGAGCTATGGAAGACCCAACTGCCTTCATGCACATTCCAGGGTGCGACATACAAAAAGAAAGAGATAGATACTCAGAAATGCAACGTGAATTAAACTTTGATACAGGAGAACCAACAAGTGCCTACACAAATCAAGACTAGAGATGTTGAAGTTAGAATAACTGGGAAATTTAAAACGACCTGCATTGTTAGAAGTACAGAAGAAAATGAAAGTATAAAAGAATATGTGGAGAATTCATTTATGGAATCTATGCAAGAGAAATCTATATACCCAGAAGAATTAAAAATAGAAATTGTACGTGGCGTAAAAAAGGAGGAAGAATAGTGGTGAGCGAAGACACAAAAGAAGGGGCGTTCACTGTCCTTGATGACATTAAAGAACACGGGACAATTAATATGTGGGAAAGCCCGAAATTTTTAATGGAAGAAATGGGCTTATCAAAAAAAGATGCAAAAGAAGTTTTTTTAAGTTGGGTGAAAGATAGGAGCAGTGATGACCAGAAAAACACACACGGATAAAGTATGTTGTTTATGTAGCGGGAAAATAGATATCCAATACCACCCTACGACGGGAAAAAAGATATGGGAGCTCGGGCATAATGCTCAGCCTATAAGAGATGGACAATGCTGTAGCTTCTGTAATGATACTAAAGTGCTTCCAGCACGTTTAGGGCTAATACACTCAGATAAGATACATTAGAGCCAAAATTGGCTTTACTCGATGCTGTCGATGCAATTCTACAAAAAGTTTAATACCACGCTAACCCCCCAATAATGACATTACTCAGGTGGCTTACATTAAGTCTAAGGTACTACCCCTATATAAAACAACTACTTACCACGCACCTATAATGAATCCTAGAATAAAACACCCGATATACCAAATAACCTTCGGCAATGATTCTAAAATATCCAATATAGTATCTTTTATTTCTGTTAATTTTTTCATTTAGTCAACCCCTTCATTTTCTCAAATGTTCTTAACCCACCTAATCCGAGCATACCCATAAGAACTGTCATTAAACTAGACATATCAAACTCAGGTAATTCTGGTGCATCATACCCGAACCACTCGATAAAGAACATTGTAACAGGCATTCCAACAAAATGCCAGAATAATGCTACGGCACAAGTCCACCCAACAAAAGGTCTCCATCCAGCGATAAATATATTTTTACTTTTGGCTTCCTCTTTATTAACTTCTAGCTGTGCCAGATTTATTTGTGCAGAGTTTTCTATTAGAGCAGCTTCAATAGCACGCTGAGCTTCAGCCGCCTTTTCTTTGTTGGGGAAAAACCTATCTAGAACCCCGCCCAATATCGGAGCTAGCTGTGGAATTAATGCTTGTATCATACTTTACTCCCTAATAATATTAACGTCGCTATACATCCCGTCAAAAACACACACCCTACGAGGACGCATACAATTTTCAACGAAACTATGTAATACTTCTTCTTTTTCACAACATTCCCTCATAACCATAGATTTAATTTGTGTTTTCATGCCCTCCCCAGATATACCTACATTAGGATCTGGCTTTCTATACTCCCAGTTAATAAATATAGAAAATACTATAAGAATTACTGCCCCTATTCTTTTCCATGTTAATATGACCAAACCCAAGGACGTGTACCCTCTGTTTTATCGTCTACATGGATAAAACGTGCCTTATGGTCTCCTTTCTGGGAAACCCCTACCCCACTAAAATTCATTTCCATAATCAACTGTAAAAGACAATGAGATTCTTTACCATTAACTAAAATATCTACTGCTATACCTTGAGTGTGGGGTGAATCTATAACACCACCCTGACTTTCGTTATGTTTAGGGCAACGATATGCAGAACTTAAAACTATCGGCTTACCATACCGAGATCTTAATGTGTCTAGTTTAGACAGAAATTTACCATCCATTTTAGCTTCATCACAACCACAACGGCATCTTAATTCTGCTTTCTTAAAAAATCTAGAAAATCCAGTTATCATTCTGCGTCCTTATCATTACCATTCAAAGGTGTGTTGTGAAAATTTTTAACTGTAAAATCACTTACGTCGTCAGCGTAGTATTCGGGTGGTTTTGCGTGCTTAACTCGTACAAAATTATACGCATTTTTCCAACCCTTTTTATTGAAATACCATAGGCATAGATTATGACCTAACAAAACCAAAAAGGGGGAAACTAGAGCATTAAATATTATCATACCACTACCATCTTCTATATAAACGTAGGGTTCTAATTGAGATTGTAGCAACATCTGTATCACTGCCGCTAGAGGACTTGATATAATACAAGCCATGATAAAATTTTTCTTTATAGTCCAAGGAGGGCTACCCTCTTGTCTGTTTATTCTTCTAAGAAGTACATTGATCCATATTCCTACTACTGTGCTAAATATGAGTGGTAGGAAAAGGAGAAATAAATTAACATACCAAGGAATAGTGACCACAAGTTACAAATCACCCATTTCTTTAATAACTGATTCCATACCTTCTTTAAGTTTATCAATGGAATCAGCGTTAGTTATTTTAGTATCTTTAGTAGCATCTCTTGCCACTTTCTTTTTATCAGCTACCGCCTTTTTAGCATCTGCATCACCATCTTCATCAGCACGTTGGTATGCAACGTCTAGTTCTTGAAACTTAGGAGTTCTGGCTTGTCTAACTTTAATCTTTGCTTCTTCTTTTGCTTTACTTAAATCTATCTCAGCACTTTTTCCTTTAGAAGTTACCCAAGCATTACGAAACGTCCTGTCATCAGGTATTGTATCAGCTTCAACTATGTCTGCTGAGCCCAAACAATCTTCAGGAACAACTTTTTTTAATAAATCTTCTATTGTTCCTTTATATTCTTTCGTTGGAACAACTATTTTAGCTATCCCATCTTCCCCTTGATAAACTATTCTTTTGTCACTCATTATTGAACTCCAATACACATTACATCTACAACGGGTGGATTATAATGACCGCTTGAATTTTTTACATCATCCCAACATTGTACTCTTACAGTTCCAGCAGCTTTTGCAGCAGAAGCATCAAACGATATTCCGCCCCATGCAGTACTCGCAGCATCACACATTCCTGTAGCACACCAATTAGCACTACCGAAATCAGTATCAATATTAATAGTGTAATCACCATTCCCATTATCAGTTAAAGAATCTACATTAAAGGATGCTGCGGGAGAAATTGATCCAGCACTTCCGTCAAATGTTACCCATGCTTTTACTGAACCCGCCAGAATATTTGCTGGAGTAGAGGAATTACCACCACTCGCATCTTTGAGGTTGGTGCAATTTACGTCTGTGACTGTTAGGTCTGTGCTTGTTAATGTACTCATTTTGGATATTTCTCCTTAACAGCTTTTCTTTTAGCCTGAAGTGCCTCTAAACCATCATCAAGAATTGCATGGACACATTCCTCTATCGTTGGGTATTCCGCTTTACGTTTTTGATATATTAAAACTTTATTGGGATCAGTCCACTTACTTCCATCCCACACTTGTTTTCCTGACTCAGGAGCAACTAAAACCTCAGTTAAAGGAGACAAATCTTGCGAGTCATCTGTTGCTTGAACTAATTTACCTTTATCATCTACCCAAAATTTTGTCATAGCCATGCCCTCACAATCCATCTCCAACTACCAACAGTTATACCAGATTTATCAAACCCAGTTTTATTTATTACTTGAATTTCATTTGCTTGAATAATAGACACATTAGTAGTATCACAACAACTCGTATAGCCTTGATCTGAGCCATTGTGGCTCGTGTTGTTTACCATTATCTCATCTCCGACAGAGTAATTTGCATCTGCAGTTTTACAAATTAAAGTTATTGTGTATTCAGTTGGTTTTGCTCCTAATCCATGAGCCACATTCAAAGCTGTGTCAGTAGCCACAGTTTGTTCTGAACTTATAAATGAGGGCGATATTCCAAAATCAGTTCCAGCATCATTGGTAAACTTTAATTGATTTGGTGTTTGATTGTCAACCCATACTTGTCCAGATCCAGCAACGTCAGTAGCAGCATCTGCACTTTCTACTAAAAATAAACTTGTATTGGTTATCTTACTCATATTCTACCCCTTTGGATGCTTATCTTTAGTTTTCTTAATCGTTGCTGACCAACCAGAAATACCATTATGATAAATATCATCAAGTTGGTCTTCTATACTTGGGTATTCAGCCTTACGTTTTCGCTGATATTCTTTTGAATCATAATCAGCTTTTAACTCTGCTTGTTTAGCCTGTATGTCAGCTTTGGAAATAACTGCTGTTCCGTCATGCCATGTAATCTGGTCGTAGTTCTCTGCATTAACTGATACTTGAGCATCAGGATTAATTGCTAAAATTGCACTTATAATATCCATTATGATCTAATCTCCATAACTGTAATTGTACTATGATTAGAGTAAGTAGCATCATCACCTCTACCACCCAAAGCTGCTGTTCCACCGCCCGCTTTTATTTGAAATTTATAGGTGTGTGCGCTTGTGCTTTGTGCATCATCAAGAAAAACTACACAAATACCCTCTGATTCATAGCCAGTTCCATTTAGTGAAAAAGCGGTATAGTTATGTCCACCAGCACTTGAACCAGTACCTAATGCGATAGCCGTAGTATCTCTTACTAATTGACACTCACAGCCATAACCACCCGCAGAGGCATTACCAATTTGAGTAGAAACAAAAACCAATATTTTATTAGCCGAATTAGTTGGAGTAATCGCTACACTAAAACCTGTTACATCAACAAAACTTGCTGATGCTGTAGTAAATCTGGTAGTTTTATTAACAGTTTGAACCTGAACTAATCTTGCCTGTTCAACTCCAGCGGCCGTTGCTATCGTATTAACGTTAATTTGACTCATTTCTTATCCTCAAATAATATTCCATGTTGAACCAGACGGAACCGTAACTGTACCACTATCTATAGTAATGGGGCCAGATGTCATACCATTTATATTTTGGTATATAGTGTGTGTTCCAGAGCCAGTACCAGTAATATTTACAGCTGATCCACCAAATGTTTCTGACACTTGTAAAGTAGCAGCAGCAACATTCACAACAAAATACTGCGTTCCTGCGGCTAGACCAGCAGGAAGAGCACCACCAGAATTTTCAAATTGAACTGTGTCATTATTAGCAAAGTCGTCATCTGTTCCTTTATTTATGGTATCCGCACTTGCATCAGCTGTGCAAGTAGCAGCATGATCTCTTATATTTATAGTTTCAGCTATGTTTGTAGCATTTGTTCTGATAACTGCATTTGTTCCAACAGAAGGACCACCCCCTGCACTCGCTACAACTGCCGTTCCATCAGCTTTTGTGTAATTAAGACAATGTACGTCATTAGTACCAGTACTAAAAAATTCTCCTACATCACCTACGGCTGTTGTGATATTAGCTTCTCCTGGAAGATCTAAATCAGTAGCATTATGAGTTAATTGCATTACACCAGTGAAGTTGAGAAAGAAATGACGATTAGCAGCTACAGTAAACGCGGTAATTGTGGTTGTCCCTGTACAGTTCATATAATTACCATCTGTAGAGACTGTAGGACTGCTTGATGCGAAAGCTGTGCCTTCTTTAGTTATATCAACTTCTAAATTTGTTCTCGCTGCCGCTGCTGTGCTTGCTCCTGTACCACCATCAGCAAGTGCTAAATCTGTTCCTAACGTTAGAGTTGTTGAATGATTTGTAACATCTACAACATTAGTAGCATTGTTATAAACATACATTGTTTTACCAGCGGGTACTGCAACACCAGTTCCTGTAGCATTTTTAACAGTAATAATATCTGCAGTGCCATTATTAATAATGTAGCTTTTTTCAATGGCAGGAACTACTAAATCCTGCGCACCACCAGAAGTACCACCTAAATTAAGTCTTAAATTACGGGCTACTTGAGCAGTCACAGTATCAGTTAGAGTTAAGGTTTTAGTGGCACTTGCAAAGGTTACATCTGCAGAACCAGCGATGGCTTCTGTCAAAGCCACTGAAAGGTTATTATTAGTAGTGTCTCCCCATGTGCCGGATTGTTCACCTGTAGCAATTAACTCAAATTTTAGTGTCGAAAATGAACTAGCCATATTATTTCCTCTATATTTCTTTCCAGTCCGGTGTTTGGTCTGTATCTATTATAATCCAATTAGGGTCACTAATAATAGGTGCAACCCCTTGTATAGTAGCAGATCCTGTTACTAACCT
>VTLG01003490.1_pt1 | contig 41569 bp, 22 predicted proteins | sample 4694571 | NCBI WGS metagenome assembly VTLG01 (sample SAMN12604809, study PRJNA352737) | marine metagenome | biome: ENVO:00000447; feature: ENVO:00000209|ENVO:00000569|ENVO:01000036; material: ENVO:00002151; isolation source: viral sequences binned using virsorter ...
ATTCTTTTTAGTTTGTTGATGTGTTTTAAGGACAGTTTATGCTTTCTAAAATCATCCAATTCTATAATACTTTTATCATCTGTTACGTCATAAAATTCTTTTAATTTTTCCATTATACTGCTCCTGGTTCGCCACCCTCGGCTCCTGTTATTGGACTTGCTCCGGCCATATCACCGCCTTCCATGCCTAAATCTCCACCTTCTATGCCTATATCACCTTCTAAATCCATACCACCTACATCCATGTCACTTACTGGTGAAATACCAACATTTCCTAATCCGGCGGCATCATCACTTGCTTCAACACCAGTTGCATCTAAATCATTTTCTTCAAACCATGCACGTTCATTTTCAATAATTTCGTCTTCGCTCCAACCTAAGTATTTTTTAAGAGCAAAACGTCTACTCATAAACGGCATTTCGCTTACTTGTGTAAATGTACTAATACGTGCAGTATTAAGATCAATTGACCTATAATCACTAAATCCTTGTGGTTCAAAAAATCTTATTTCAAATGTTGACGAGTCTATTTGTGTTCCACGCCACTTCAAATACATTTTAAACTCTTGATCAAACAAGGGTGCTAATATACTTTGTATTCGTGTACAATACTTGTGAAAACGAAACTCTTGTATTAATGCTGTACCAACCTTACCATCCTGATATGCTGATGTTCCATCATCTGGACCTGTAGGTAAGTAACTGCTTGGAACTCTCAAAGCTCTAAGTATTTTGTTTGTAAAGAATTTCAAGTCATCAATTTGTCCTAAATTCTCGCCTCCTGGCAATGTTTCTACTTTTGATCCTCTACCTTCAGCAGTTTGTGCAAAGAAATAGTCTTCCATAATGCTTAATGGATTATAACTTGCATCCATTACAGTTGCACCACCACCAGTTTTACTTGGTATTCTACGTTGATGTATTTCATTTTTAACACGCTCAACAAAACTCATTGCTTTATGTGTTGGCATATTTCCAGTATCAATATAAAATACTCTACGTTCTGGTGCTCTTTGCACTCTATAAATTATAATACTATCTTCTAATAATTCTTTTTGTTTATAAGTTTTAAAAACTGGATCTAGTATGCTTTGCCCAAATGGCCAAGCATCATCTAATCCTTCTGTTAAACTAAAGTGAACAACATGTTCAGATCCTACACCAAACTCTTTAAGTTCATTTGAACCTGACAAATATGCTTTACCACTTCCACCGGCAGTACTTGTATTATCAATTATACCACCTTTTTGCATTGTGCTTAATGAATTGTAATTATCGTTGTGACTAATTATTTCGCTGGCAGTTTTTGCTTGTAAATTAAAGTCTAAGTTTTGAATAACATATTGCTCTATATCTTTGCCAGTACTTTCGTTAATAATTGCTTTTTTAACATTCGCAGGGTTAACCCAATACATTTCATAAGTTTCAGGATCACGTACAAAAAACTGATCACCATACTTTACAGTATTTCTAAAAATACGGAAAATTCGTTTATCCCATTCATTTACAGTACTCCATTGCTTTAACATCTTTTCAAGAATGGTTACTTCTGCTTCTGTGCTTTGTGATTTATACTGTATTTCAAATGGAACACCAAGCCCTGAGTCGTCAAATTGAGTTGAAAATTCAGAAATCGTATCCAGTGCGGCATTTATTTCTGAATCCATATCCATTATTTCGTATTGGCCGTAACGCTCTAACCTGTTTGGTTGCCCTACATATACTTCAGGTAGCCAACTTGCAAATTTACTTGCTTCAGTATATCCAGACGATGATGGATCCTGTTGTTTTGTAGTTGTACTCGGTACGTTAAAATATTTTTTCCAACTCATATGTTACCTTGATTGTATAGTGTTTTAATCCGTATTATCAGCAGTTTTGAAAGCCGCTTTCTTGATTAATCGTAATTCTTCAAGCCATGGTCTGTCTTCTACCACTACTGGTGGCTTTCCTGCTATGTCCATGAGTAATTTTATCATGGCATCTAACTTTGAAATTACTGCTGTTTGTTCTGCACCTGCCCCGTCTTTATTTACTGTAGCATTGATGATGTCTTCAACGAGCTTATTTGTGTTTGATTTATCGCGGATATCTGCTAAAAGTAGTTTTGTTTCATCGCCCAAGTTAACAGTCTTATCCGTCAATATACTTGCTATTAAATCATCATATTGCTTATCACTCTTACCGAAATGACCATCTAATTTGGCTATTTGATTAAGAGCTTGTCGTTGAAGTTCAGGCCTTAATTCTTTAAGTTGTTCTACTACACCTTTCCCTGCTTCAGCGGTTGACTCGGCTACGGCGGCATCTGCTTTAACTCCCGCTCGTATTCTTTCTATTGCACTACTTAAATCACTAACACTTGCATCAATCGTGTTTGCGCCTTTTAATAGTTCTGCTTCAGTAAACTCGTATCCTTCTTTTACGCTATCTAGCATTGCTTGTGCTTTATCATTTATTTTTTTCTTTAGTGCGGCTTCTTTGTCGCTGAGTTCTTTGATTCTTGCTGCTTGGACTTCTTGTAAACCTGCCGCCTCTATCCATGCTTCCTGTTGTTTTTTGTCCATTCCTAACATATCTAATCCGGCTTCAAGTTTCTTTTTTGCTGTTGCTAGTTCGGCATCACTGTAATCTACTAATTCCTTCATAGCACCAGTTGTATCATCTGCAAGGCTACGAACACCCATTAACGTATCTCTGACATCTACCATTCCTGAAACTGCTGTACTGCCTGCAGTTTTTATACTTTCACGCATTGCTTTTGAATCATCAGCAAATTGATCATTGAACACTTCAGTACTAATTGTTGCAAATATTGATGCAAAATTTTGTGCTTGCGTTAATGCATCTTTTCCTACTTGTGCCATATTAGCGGCTTGTCCGGCCACCGACTCTGCATGTTTTTCTGTTTGTATTTCAACATCTTGTGATGCCTTTAATGCAAATTCCCTGGATCTAACTTCGGCAAGTTTTATATTCCTAAATTCATCTTTCCAGCCCTCAGATAATAATGCCGCATCTCTTGCATTATTGTTTACACTATCTGCAAGTCCTTTTTGTACTTCGGCTATTGCGGTAACGTCTAACACTTCACCTGAAACGGATTTATCAATAAGTCCTTGTATACCATTTATATACTCGTCATTTCCTGAAATTAATTGAGCTAATTTTGGCTCTGCGTCACCTAATAAGGTTATAAAAGGTACACCAGTCTCTGCCGCGTCTGCCATTACTTTCTTTAACTTTTCACCCGTTGGACCCATGGCTGACATAACACCATCTAAATTAGCAAAATTCTGTCTTGTAACCGCGGCTTGTTCAGCAGTATGGCCGTTGGCTTCTGCTACTAGTTCTGCAGTTATAGCAAGATCTGCATCAGTTTTTATTTTCTCTTGCATTCCGGCCATGGTTTTACGTCTGTCTACACCTGTTAATGCGGCCATTTTATTTGCTTCCATAGCCATATTTTGCATTGCACCTGAAACCATCTGAGCCGCTTGTTGTGATGTCGTACCAGCATCTAATCCAATTTGACGAAGCATGACCATTGAATCGGCTTGTAGTTGTTGTTTCTCTGCAAGAGACACGCCCATTTGGCCTAATTTTTCAAAATCATCATTAACTACATTGGTTACATCTGATAACAGTCTTGCTTGACCAGATGCACCACGTAATTCTCCGCCCATAGTAGAAAGAAAGTTAGCGGCGTCTGCTTGCACCCTTTGAAAGTCCGCCATACCTAAATTTGCGGTACTTAATTGCTTTGTTAATTCAGAAAAACTGTTTATAGATAAGCCTGCTGAACCAGCAAGGCCTTGTGAAAAATCAAGTAACTTTTGATTATGATCGGCTAATACTTTACCGCCTTTGGTTATAGTACCTATAAATCCTTTGACAGAATCACCAAATGGTAACCAACTTGGTAATGCTCCTTTTGCTATACCACCAAGGTCTTCGAGTGCAGTACCAACTTGGGAAATTGGTTTTTGTATTGCGGAGTCGGCATCACTTACAGTTTTATAAAGTCGTACAAATGAATCTGTTACGGCACTACCAGACGAAGTTCCGGCTGCTTTGGCGCCTTTGATTTTGGTCGCACTAAGTGTGGTGTTTATATCGTTTAGTGCTTTTGTTATATTTGTTAATATTTGATCTGGGACTTCAGCCACGTTTTATTTCCTCAAATTAACTGTAGATTTAACCCTATAAATAAGGGTGTAACTATATTTATAAAGGATTTTTATGGCTGTTTCCATTAAAGTAATACGTGATGCATTTGTTGAAGCGAAACGAAATTATGAAGATTCAAACAATGTCGCGGCATATACTGATTTTTTAACAACATACGGTGATGAAGCATTAGCAAAACCATTTATAAATTCAATCAACGAAGTACTTTCTAACGAAACAAAACCAAAACCACCAAAAGTTGATGTAATGAGCGAAATACTTGCTGAACATGACGCTGTTAAACCTGCTGAAACTCAAGTACAACAACCCGTGCAAAATTTACACGGGTTACAGCCCAAAGTAGAAGAAAATTCTACTGTAAACATTACACAACCAAAACCTAAAGAGCGGGCTAAACCAAATACACCTGGTGTATACGTAACATTGCCTAGCAAGGGTAGATGGTATTCAGGTAATTTAGAATTATCGGCTGATGGTGAAATTGAAGTTTTTCCACTAAAAGCAAAAGATGAATTAAGACTTAAAAGTCCGGATGCGTTGTTTAATGGAGAAGCATTAATTGGTGTTTTAGAAAATGTTGTTCCGGGTATTCCAAATATTACAGAGATGCCGTTAGCAGATCAAAATGTTATAATGTGTGGTGCTTATCTTGCAACATATGGTAATGATTACACTTTGTCTATAACTTGTCCAAAATGTCAATCTGTAAAAGAATATGGTGTTGATTTAAGTAGAATGCTTACCCAAAGTAAAGATTATGCTAATGAAATTATTGTATCAACAAGTAAGTATAAATTTTATCTTAAACCGACAACTTTAATAACTCGAAATATTATTTCAATGAATCAATTTGCAACAAATATACAACAAGCACAAGTTGATGAGCAATCAGACGTTGATAAAATAAAGGCACTTACTGAAATATTTGAAACAACTCTTGCACAAAATTTTGAGTTAATTACTAAGATGATTGATTATATAATTGATAAAGAGTCAGGTGAAAAAATAACTGATAAAAATCAAATAGTTGAAATTGCTGATAACTTAACTAAGCGATCATATGACAAATTATTTGATTCTGCGTCAAAAATGAATGAAGCAGGAGTTGATGCTTCAATAAAGATTGCATGTACTGATTGTAGTAACGAATTTGAATCAACAGTTAATTTGGATCCGACAAGTTTTTTCGCATAAGGCTTCTACTTTCTGAAGATAAAGAAAAATTTCTTGAAGAACAACGAGATGAGCAAAAACAAACATTACGTAATTACCTAAGTTTTGTTGTTTATGCTGATATAAATTATGAAACCATTTGGAATTTATCTTTACCAGAATTAAGAATATTAAGTGAGTTGCACACCGAGAAGGTAGAAGCCTTGTCAGGAAGTAAGAATAAAGAGTTTAAACAACAAGCAATCTAAGTCACAATAATTGATGCTTCGCATCAAACCTTCAGATACTTCGTATCTTCGGTTTATTTTTATTTTTTTAGTTGTTTCCCGAATTAATAGTCACACTTAGCCTGAATTGGCTAAGTGTCACAAAAGCCGTTTCCGTCATCTTTTGCACACTCCTCATAGTTAAACCTTAATAGGAAGACGCGGTTCTGCTATACGCCTATTACAAACCCCTTTAACGCAGGCTTTAATAATACTATTGTATTAGTTTTACATATCCAAGAGGAGGGAAACATGTAAAGCCTTGTGAGTTCTAATTGGTCAAGAGAGCTCACTCGTTTGCCACTGTGGTAGACACCGACCCTGCAAATGCAGTTGTTGCCACTCAAGATCCGAACAGGCGTACCTGTTCTCAATGAGGTTGATTTAACAACTTGTGTTGGCTATAATTTAAATTTGTTAGCACCTTCTATTGAAAGATACTTTATTGAGTTTGAGTTTTTTTGGAGGAAATTGTCGTAGCCTGTAATAGCCCAATTTTTGTATATGATGTGTCTTGTAGTAGTAAATGATGTGCCCAAAAGTTTTTCCTGAAAGCCTATGTATTTGCCTTTTCGATTAAATTTTAGTATTAGTAAGTTTAAGTCTTCGTTTTCAGCAACGTCTAATAGTTGCTCTATCCAATCATCTAATAATGGTATATCCTTATCTAGTAGAAGATGGTGAAATGGAAAATCTGCATACGATTTGCATTCAACATTAAAGTATTTCCAGTCGTCGGGAGGTATTATGTCTCCTCTGAAAGACTGTACTTGTCCCTCGGATAATGTTTTCTTCCTTACGACATTCGAGCCGCCAACATAAGCTCCCGACGATGGAGTTCTAACAAAACTCTCACCATATAGAGTTGACAACTCTGTTGCTATTTCACGTTCAAAGGAACTGCCTTTTGATTTACTTTTACTAGGCATTTTTTAAAATTTTATATAACTTTACCGGATTAAAACATACTGTTCCTATACTAACATGATTAGCACCAGATGTCAAATATGCCTCTATGTTTGCTGGTGATGTTACTCCTCCCCCTGCTATTATAGTTGTATCCTTGTATCGTTTTTTCATTATTTTTATTAAATTCATCGTATAGGGTTGCAAAGTCTTTCCGCTCAACCCTCCGTACTTCGTCTTCAGTGTGTTTGATGCGTGAATCTGCCGGACCCCAACTTCGTACAACTTGTCTAGTTCGGTAGTTGTAGTTGTAGGGGATATCTTGAAGATACACCATTGCCGTTTTCCTGTTATTAGTTTTTGTATATTATCCCAATCAGGCTCAAATTCCTCAATATTAGGACAACTTAAATTAACTTCTATGTCGATATCTTCTGGTACATTTTCCGAAAAAAAGTTCCAATCTTCTTTATCAATAGCCGCAATGCTAAAGACTGATCCACGGGCATGTGCCTGTATGCCCCTTTTGAATCCTGGATTACGTAGACCGATGGCATTATACCATGCGCCATTCCTATATCGTAGGCTCCGCACCAATTGATAATAACGACCTCTTCGTTCGTTTTTTGTCCAACTTCCTGTGACTGACCAGACATTAGATCTCCTGCTTTTAATATAATTGCCAAAAGGTGCCGCAATAAAAATCATGCGGCCATCGCATATTCATCTTTTTCTACACTAAATGTTGTAAATCCATTTTCTTTAATTACATACAAACATTCTGAAACTCTACTATAGAGCTCATCTCTGTGGGAAATGAGCATAACATTCTTATTCCGTTCTCTACTCATCTGTTTTAGACTTGCTAATGACGCTTCTACTCCATTCGGATCCATACCAGAATCGATTAATTCGTCTATGCAAACTATATTTATAGGAGTATTCAAACTCTCAAAAACATCTCTAAATGACCAACTTAATCCAAGTATAAGCCTGTTACGTTCACCCCTACTTAAATTATCAAAGTCAAGTTCTCTACCCAAATCAGTTATTTCTACTGACAAATCATTTAAAAATTTTACTTCATGTGGTAGTCCTAATTTTCTAAGGTAATGATCAAGTCTATGATTAAGATATACTAAGTTTTGGTTTATAATTTTCTTACGTATGAATGAATCTTTGTTTGTTAGCAGTTTAAATAAAAACTCTTGATGTTCCTTTAGTCTATCAAGCTCATTAAGATAATCATATGAAACTTCTTGTAATGCATTATCTTTCATACTTTCTATTTGCTCAATATACGGATCTTCTTCTGTTTCTTTTTCTTTAAGTTTTTCTTTTAGGTTTTTTAGTGAGTTCTTATGTTCATAAACGTTTTCCAAACTTGTATAATGTACTGAAGGTTTATCACGGCTAACGCCAAGTCCTTCGTATGTGTTATGTATGTTATCGTATTCTGTTTTATATTTGTTTACTAGTTCTTTTTGTTTTGCTAATTGTTCACTTTTACTTTCATGTAATGCTTTATGTTCTGGATCATCCCACTCCCTATTACACGTCGGACATGTTTGATTTTCTAATGCAGTATCTTCTACAATTAATGTATCTAAAATATTACAACTAGTATCAAAATTTTTCTTTGCAATAGCCAGTTCTTTTTTAGTGTTTGTTTTTTCAGTTAGCCACTTGTTAAATTCTTCCAGTTTTTTCCACTGGACAATCTCTTTTTCAATATCTATGTTTTCCAATCGTTTTAAACCAAGATTGGCTTCTCTTATGTCTTTTTCTTTTCCTCTAGCCCATATTGCACTTCGTCGTTCCAAGTCTTTAATAGATTCGTGTATTTTTTCGTTTGCTTCTTTTATTGCTTTTATCCTAAACTCTTCTTCCTTTATGCTTTCTTTGTTTTCTTTTATTAACTCTTTAAGTATAGCAGATTTTTCTGATAGTTGCGTAATACCTAACAGTTGTTCAATAATATCACGTTGATCGTTTGCTTTTAATGCCAAAAATGGTTCTGTATACGTGTTTAGTGCAACAATTTGTTTAAACATACTCAAGTTCATTCCTAGTATGTTTTCTATTTGTTGTTGACTTAATCTACCCTCACCCTGCATTTCATCAGTTTCAACATCATGCAAGTCTGTATTATCCATTATAAACTTAAAAATATTTGGCTTTCGTCCCCGTTCTATTTTGTACTGATGGCCGTCTTTTTCAAAATTGACCGTTACCATCATTCCTTTGTTGTTTGTTTTATTAACTAAGTTGTCTTTGCGAATATTTGTTAATGCACTCCCATACAATCCATAACTTAATGCATTGACGATGGTTGTTTTTCCAGTACCATTACGTGAACCATCACCTCCCAAATCAAGGTTGTTCCCTAATACAAGTGTTATTCCTGCTTTATCAAATTCTACCGCTTGAGTGACATTACCAACACTCATAAAGTTTTTAACTGTTATTGATTTTATGTTTATCATGTATCGATTTCGTCAAGTTCAACTTTTAAAGGAAATTCGTTCATATGTGCTTGAGTTACTGTTTCGTGTGCTTTTTGCTCAGCAATTTCATATGAATAAATGCCAGCAGTACCTTTACCTTTTTGATGTACATTTAGCATTATTTTCATTGCTTCTTCATCAGATTTGTCAAAGATAGTTTTAAGAACATAAACAACAAAATCCATAGTTGTATAGTTATCATTCATCAAAACAACCGCAAACAAGTTTGGCTTTTTTAATTTGGGTCGTTTTTTTACTTTTGGATCTTGAACAATAGGGTCTATAATAATTGTTGTTGTATCAGACATAGTTATATTTACGTCGTGTTTAACTGATTATAGATACCAACAAGCAACTCAGTATCAAGTATTTCAGACTGAATTGAAGTAAGTTCTTTTAGTACAATTTCATCAACTGTTTCAAAACTTATATCTTCGTTTGTGCTTATTATTTCCTCACGTTCTGCATTTACTAAGGCTATATCTCTAACATTATATTCCTGTACCAACGTTTCTCGTATAAACACACTTTCTTCATAGTTTATATCAAGATCCATTATTACTTTTGCATTTGTTTTAGGAATAAGATATTGTTGTGGATTTGTAAGCAAATCACTTAGTGGTAATGTTACATATCTTGGAGCATAATCCCAATCAATATATTTTGGTTTGCCACCATGTTCAAGAACCATCATTCCACGCTCAGTATCCCAAACATCTGCAAAGTTATGCGGAAATGCATTTCCTATATAATGCACCTTACCTCTTTTTTGTCTTTTATGAAAATGACCTGAAAAGACATATTCTTGGTTTACAAAATGCTCTGGTTTGAGTCCACCAAAATCTGGCATGTCTACCATAGCATTCATTTTGAATCCACCCAATTCAAAATGACCAAATATATAACGAGATTTAATCTTTTTCATTTTGCGCCATTCTTGTTCAACAAGCCATGGCAATATTGTAACGTCGTCTTCTTCGTAAAAATCATTAACAACTACAACATTGTCCCACATCTGAGCGAACGGCACACTATTAATCTCACGTTTTTCTCTGTAATACAAATCATGGTTGCCCATGATTAGATATACTTTTTCAAACGCTTCACTTAATTTTCCTATGTTAGCAACTGTATAATTCATTGTGCTAACATTAATGGTGGCACGATTGTGATGCCAGTCCCCTAGAAAGATGCATGTATCACAATTCTGCGTTGTTGCTGTTTCACAGAACCATTCAACGAACTGTTCACAATCTATATTATGAATTCGACTATTGTTTTTCAGACCAAAATGTATGTCTGTAAAACACGCGACTTTTTTGAACATCAAGTTTCTTCTATATACAAATGTTTAGCATTATCGAGTTGTCTAGTATAACTAGGACTTAACCCGTTTTTCTCTAACAAATCGTCTCTTATATGTTGATGTTTCTTTTCATTGTTTAATATGCCTGTGAATGAATTAGTTACTGCTTGAGTATAATATGAAAATGGATTGGATGATTTTGATTCATCAAACTGTAACCCCACTTGGCTAAGTTGTAAAAGAGCTTGGGCTCGCATCTCATCAACGTATGTATATCCACGCCAATTTGCACGAGTACTATATCGCTTGCATAATTTTAAAAAGGCACGAGCAAGATTATCAGTCATTATTCCATGTTGTGAGGAAAATTCTCCCGCTTCTAAATCGCCTTTCCAGTGAGAACGGGCACATTCGTACCATTCATATGGGAATTTTGTGATTTCTGATTTTATGCGAAAATGTTTAAAAGGTGGAAAGTTTGTTTTAACTTTATATGTAAAAGAGTTTGCAATCCTTCGTCTTTTAGTTCCATCTGGTATATGATCTGAATTCATTACACGAACAACAACATCATGTATAGTATATGTTGGGCCTTCATCTTCCAAGGCCTTATCCATGCTTTTTTCTTTTGCTATTTCCTTAACTCTGGTGGGTCTTAACTTGTATAATTCCTTTTCCTCTGGAAGTATTAAGTCGAAGTTCCAACTGAAATCATCAGCGGACCACGCGAAACTCTTTTTGCTTTTATGTATTTCAGCAAGTAACTCTCTATTGCTCAAATACTGGTTTTTGCTACTTCTGATCATTAATCTCCTTGAAAACCGCTGTATTATGTATTACTATTATACATTACTGAAACCCCAAAGTCAACCACTATAAATACTCGAGACAAGTATAAAAGGACTCTGAATATGTTGTATTCTGTTTTGCTTGAAAATAAGCGGGCTGCTGATTATGTTGTGTTGTATCCAGGTAGGTTTCAACCATTTCACTATGGACATAAATCTTCCTATGATCATCTAGTTGATCAGTTTGGTTCAGACAAAGTATTTATAATAACTGCCGGGTTTAGTAAAGCGGTGCAATCAGCACAACAAAAACTCAAAGCGGCAAAATTAGTTCATGGAACTGCGGGATATTCACAGTTAGCAAAAGGACATAAAGAACAACTTGCAAAAAATCCAATGGGATTTGATGATAAATTGGAAGTAATGACAGGTGTACATGGCATACGGCATGATCACACTCCAGAAGACAACGATAAATTAAATGTTGTACATAAATCAAATCCATATCAACCATTTAATAACTTAACTGACATATTTGGTGAGGATGCCGATTTTATTAGTACAACAAAGGCAGTAATTGTCGCAATTGGTGAAAAAGATTTAACTAGATTACAAAATAGTGCTGGCGCTCGTTCAACATTAATGCAATTAAAAAGTCCAGAACAAGTAAACTCGTTACAAGTATATCACGATCCAACACCAAATAATCCAAAACCAGATGTAGTATATTATTATTTTGTACCTAATGTTATGGATGATCAGGGAGGAATTAGAAGTGGAACTGATTTTAGAAATGATTTAAGACAAGCAGAAACTAAATCATCTAAACTTGATATAATAAAACAACATGTAAGTCCAGATTTTGATATACACAGACATAAAGATATTTTTACAAAATTAACACAAAAGATAGGTGATGCATAATGGCAGATATAGATATGGCCTCTCCAAATAGATGCCAACTTTACACAATGTTTAACTTAGCAGAAGCAATTAAAGATTCTGGCGATCCAGAAACCACTCTTAATAATACAAGTATATTGCAATATTTGGTCAAGTATTATGGTGAGGATTTTTTCCCTAAAAAATCAGTTGGTCCGGGAGATGAAAAAACAACATTGGGCTTCCTTTGGCCATATACACCTACAATTAATACTAACATAACTGTTGAATATGCAACCACAGGATTAACTCATAGTCCATATCAATACAATAATTATATTCGTGGGCAAGCACCAAGTTTAACAGTTAGTGGCCAGTTTAGTGCAAATACAGTACAAGAAGCAACTTTACTTTTGGCTATAATTCATTTTTTACGATCAGTTACAAAACAAAGATTTGGAAAGTCAGACTATTTGCCTGGAGCACCACCACCAGTATGTTATTTTACTGCATACGGAAAATACATGTATAAAGATGTTCCAGTTGTTGTTCAGAGTTTTAATATGGATTTACCAGAAACTGTTGATTATGTATATGTTCCAAACCCATATGAAAGTAGTCCAGATGATACAACTGGTGTACCAACATTAATGACTATAAGTTGTTCATTTTTGGTTCAATATCGACCAAGTGATGTACGAAGAGACTTTAATATGCGGGCCTTTACACAAGGCGAACTTAGTGATCAAGGATATATTTAATGGCAAATGTAGAATATAAATCAACCAGTCATTTAGCAATGACTGACCAAAATAATGTATATTTGGATATCTATGAACCACGAACGATACCTGACACTGGTGATGAATTTGAATATACATTACAATACAAACATCGTTATAGGCCTGATTTATTAAGTTTTGAAATATATAAGACATCAAAATTTTGGTGGGTATTTAAAGTAAAAAATCCTGATAAAATTGACCATCCAATATGGGATTTTAAAGAAGGGCTTGTGCTTACAATACCTGGCAAAAGTGCAATTAATGCTTTAACGGTTTAACAAATGGCTGAATTTGAACAAGTAGAGTTTACAGATAATGTTTTAAACAGATATCAATCTTATTCGTATCATTTATCTTTAGTAATGATAAATCCGCTTAATATTGATATGTATATGGATGATGCTGGTGCTATTAAGGCTGAAGACCAGATAGTTATAGCACAAACTGGATCAACAACTTTATTATCAATTGACGGGTTAGATGTTCAAACTTTAATGAGTTTTGGAGCAGGAGCCCGTGATGCTTTGGGTGCTACTGGGCAATTTGTAATATATGAGCCAGTAACATTTAATTTTTATAAATCCTTAAGTATGGCCGCCCAAGATTTGGGTCTCAAAGATGTACTATTAGCTCAATATATTTTAACTGTTCGATTTACAACTTCGCCTGGTGATGAGGACGAACTGTCAGGTGATCTGGCTGGTTCGTTTAGTTGGCCAATAAAAATTACTAGTGTTGCAAGTTCATATGGTAGTGGTGGAGAAGGATCACAACATATTTGTAATTGGATAGAAGTTGGCTTTAAAGACTTACGTGATGATTTAAAATTAAAAAAAGGTATTCAAATTGATGGTGCTAGTAATTTTGGTGATGCAATCAAGGCGTTAGAACTAAAACTTTATGAACAAGAATATGATGATATACAGTCAAGCACACCTACTAGGGGTGTAACTGATGTTTATAAGATTAGAATTAATTATGAAGGTTTAAGCGATAGTTACTGGATTGATGAAAAATATAAAAGGTATATGGAAGATGGAGAATCAGTAGTTTTAGCCCCAACATTTTCATTTAAGCAAGGTTCAAGTATATCAGGTATTATTAAAACTCTTTGGCAAGCAACAAAAACTAATGAAAAAATTCTTAATGATATTAAAGAACAAAAAGCAAAAGCAAAGGCAATTCAAAAAGTAGCCGCCGCTGGAAATTTCGACCAGGCGGCAAAAATGTCTGGAGGTGACAAAACTGCAGGCAAAAACAAATCCTATAGATTAAAATATTATACTTTAAACACAAATGTTAAATCTACAATGTTTGATGATACTAGAAATGATTTTGCGTTGTTTTGGGATATAACACTTGATGAATATACTGTAATGGATCATAGAAATGATACTAAAACAGAACCAGAAGCAGAAAGTATTAAAAATATAGAAGAAAAATCTAAAACTGGTAATTTGAATAAATTTTACAGGTATCAATTTACAGGATTAAATACTGATGTTATTAATCTTGATATAAAATTTAATGCATTATATTATGTTGCATCTGCCCCATATGGCGGAATGTTAGGAACATCAGGTGGAACAACCCAATCGGCCGCAACACTCAGTCCAGAAAAGAAGCAAAAAGTTGGTGTTGGTCCAGATGGTTCAGTAAGTGTGGTTGTACGAAATCCAAAAGGAACTGGAGGAGCAGCAAATTTAGGAATGGGGGCACTTAAAGCAACTAACCCCACATTTCAAGTAGTTACTATTGAACCAAAAGCACGACAGTATCGAGCACCAAAAGAAGATCTTCCTATAAAATTTGCTGAGGAATTTACTGCTAATACTGATGGTGGTCGTAATAATACATTAACAAGAAATAGTGGAACACTTTTAACAAGTAAAGGGTCAGATGACGATAATAAAACATCAAAGACACAAGATTCTAATTATCAACTAATGAATTTAGAAAATGTTACTGATTTAGTTGAAATTGAATTAGAAATACGTGGTGATCCATATTGGTTTGGAAGACCAAGAAAAGTAACAAATGCTAAACAACAAAATATTAAAACTAAACATCCAGATTATTTCAAAGGAGCCGCATATTTTTTATTAGACACAAGGTTTGGTGATGAATATAGTGATGATGGGTTAATACATACTGACCAATTAGATATGTTTGCTGGATTATATATGGTAACAACCGTAACAGCGTCTTTTAACAATGGTGTTTTTACACAATTTTTAAAATCACTGCGTCAATTGCAAATAAAAAATAATGTTATATCAAAATTATTGTTGGCCGTAGATAGTACCGAACCAAGAGAATACTATGATGACGAAATGGAATAAGGAGTCTATATAAATGATAGTAAATGATTTAAATTCGGGTGTAGCACCCCCACCAAATAGTGCAGTAGGTGGCGGAGCCGCCACAAGTTCAACCGGGCAATATCATTTTGCTACCAGTGGCACAGAAAATTCTGATGCTTTAATTGCAAGATTACATCCTGATTTAAGACGATCTGCGAGTAAAATTATGCGATGGGCTCGTTCAAAAAATTATATGGTTGAAATTTATGAAACTGTTATTAATGAAGATGATCATAATACACGACTTAAAGATCAATTATTAAATGTTAGTTATAATAGCAGTCACCAAAGTACTGGTACATGTTTTAAATTAAAATTTCCAAACGACAATCCATTTTTACTAGTAACCATGCATCCTGATTATGAAACTTGGGTTGCACAAAACAATCAATCTGCTATTACTGCACAGGAAAACACTTACGAAACTTATTGGAAAGAAATTGGGTATTATGCTGAGACTGAAGGTTGGTATTGGGGTGGAAACGAAGATAAAAATAGACTAAAAAACACCGATGTTGAATATGGTAGTTTAAGCATGGTACATTATTTTGAATATAGGGATTGTAGCACTAAACCTGGTGCTTACAAATATCACACTAGAACTAAAAATGATTTAGGATGGTTTGATTTAAGTTGTGCCCCGTCACAAGATGAGGACATTTAATGGCAGAAAAAGTTAGAATACAAAGCGGGCGACAACGTCGACTTTCGCAGTTAGAAGAACAGGCCGGAAAGGTTGCACCATCCGGTATATATATTGCTCAAGTTCGAGAGGTTAAAGACACAAATAAGATGGGCATAATACGAGTTCATGTTGAAGGTACACAGAGGCCTGATGTGCCAGCCGAATGGGCTACGGTTCAATATGCAAGTCCGTTTGCTGGAGCAATTTCACAAGATGAAGCCGAAGGCAAAAGTGTAATATTTGATGCAGACGCTAATGATTACAGCCAAGTGTTTACATCTTATGGAATGTGGTTTCCACAAGTAAAAATAAACAACAAGGTTCTTGTATTTTTTGCTGAAAATGATTTTGAAAAGGGATATTACTTTGCAAATTGTTTACCAGATTACCAAAATAGTACATTACCAGGTTTAGCAAGTAGTAAAAAGAAATCAGGCAGTTCATTGGCAGTGACGGCGGCTGCGATAGCGGCGGCACAGGGTCTTGGTGGGGCCTCAGGAAGTTCAAACGGACATGTTGTTGGTTCAGAGCGTGGAATTGTTATGCCAGGCCAAGTACAACCAGGCGTAGAAGGAGATACTTCTGGTGCTGAACGTGTCGAACATCCGTTGACAGATGCTTTAAAAGCACAAGGATTAGACAAAGATCATATACGTGGTCATAGTTCTAGTAGTGCTAGACGAGATTTAACAAGTAAGTGTTTTGGTATATTAACACCCGGACAACATCAATTTGTAATGGATGATGATGCAGATCAACCATTAATAAGATTACGTACAAGCAATGGATCTCAGATTTTAATTAATGATGCTGGCGATGGTGTAATTTATTTTATTACAAAAAAAGGTAAAAGTTGGTTAGAAATGCACGGTGATGGTACTATTGATGTTTTTAGTGCAAAAGATATTAGTTTTACCGCTGAAAACAATATTAACTTTTATGCACAAAAAGAAATAAACATTAACAGTAACCAAGATTTGAATATGGTAGCCACAACCGGAAATATTCAACTTGAAACTAAACAGAAAGACCTTATGCTTTTAGCACAAGGATCAACGAAAATTGGTAGTGGAACTAAGACAATAGAATTACAATGCCCTGCAAATATTGTTTTAGCAGGAGCAAAAGTTGACTTAATGCCAGCATCCCCGCCTGGTGGTAAAATAGAACCACTTGAACCAACAAACTTACCTGGAGACCAAGGTAGTGCATACGTTAAACGATTACCTGAACAGGAACCATGGAAAGGCCATGTTGATTTGGGTGAAGAAGCAATGGTACTTGATGGGTGGACATAATGGCTGACTTACCACAAATTGTAAACACCGACAATGTAATAATTAAAAGTCCAACAGATGTTGTTACAACTGCAACTAAACTTTCTGGTTTACAAATTAGTGAAAAAGGAAAAAGTTTTATACATGCAATACGAAATTATTATCCTGTAGACACGTATATAAATGGAAAATGGGTTATAGGGTATGAATTAGAAGGTGGCCTTAATAACCCTAAAGGACTTTTAGAAAGCGAAAGTTGGACATATTTTGATGAATATGTTAATTACATTGAAAAACGAGTTAAAGCCATTTTAGGTCCAAGTACAGAAATGACCGGATATCAATTTGATACCTTATGTCACCTTTATATTAAAATGCCAAGACTTGATAAACTAACAACATTGTACGGAACATATGATGTTATAGAGTTATTAGGACAAAAAACTGAGGGATTAAAAACACTTACCCAAGTTATAGCAAATGCAACAGGTGGTAGTGGATCAAGACAAGAAAGAATACGTGATGCACTTTTGTTTTATAGTGCTGAGTATAGTACTTTTCAAGAACGAACAACTGCTCGATTTATTGGAATTAATTATCTTTTAAACAGATATCCAAATAATTTTGAAAGTACAGCAGGAACATCTAGTACAAATAATCAAAAAAGCCAAGCAGAAAAAATATATTACAGACTAACAGGCAAATTTATACCAGGAATGTCGGAAGCAAAACAACGTGAATTGATAGATTATTTTAAAAAGGAAAAAGAGGTAGCAAATGTAATTGTGTCTACCGAGGCAGGAACTTTTAGTTACTAATTAAGAAGTGAAGCAACCTTTTCACAAGTACTCATATTTTCCACATAACTTTCTACTATCTTTGTAGTTGATTTTAACTTACCAATACATACATTATTCAAATTTTCCATTTTTGACAATTTATTGGAACATCTTAATAAACCAAGATCCATATCATCTGCATGTTTTCTTGTTATTGTATTATTTTTAATAAGTTTATTGTGGCTGATTTTAAGAGAAGTAAGTTTCTTTTCCAAGTCTTGAGATTTAGTTTTATCAACAAAACTTTCTTGTTGTGCAACTCTAACTTCTTCTCTTAAATCATTATTTTGCTCTTCAAGTTGGCCAACTCTGAGCTGAAGTTGTTGATAGTTTAAAAGCCTATCATTATCTTTATTCAGCTCAGCATTTTGACTTGTTAGAATAGAGTTTTTACCCTCTAAGTTTTTCTCTTTAGCCAATTCCTCTTTATAAGCCTGACACTCATTATACTGGCTTGCTGGAATTGCTAACACAATCCAAGTTTTAAAGAAGTCACCTACTTCTTTAGTAAAGCGTTTAGCAACAACACTTTGTTTAATTCTTGCTTGTGTTTCATGTATTTCTTTAGATGATGATGTGCTTGTATCTACATTAACACCCATTGCGGCTTCTGAACTGCCTAAGTGTTCAATATAACTATCAAGTTCTACACCACAAAATCTAGCAAAACCTTGTTCAGCAAAATTAATTGCACGATTGACACTTACAACTTCGCTTGTATGCTTGTCGCTCATGCCGGTGAAGTATAAAAAACTACCATCTTGTGAAAACATTTCGTTTGTCCAACTTGGCGGCTTCGGGGATAAACTGCCACATGCCGCCAAACTAACTAAACAAATGCAACCAATTATCGGCTTAAGAATTTTTCGCATCGTCAAGTAATTGCTCGAGTTTTTCAGGATTTGGCTTCAATACTCCGGATCTATCAATCGCATGGGCGACATCAGCACGGCTGACTCCGATAAGAACATATCCAACAAAAACTGGGCGTTCATTTACAAGAAGCCTATTCATGTGATACTCTTTAATAAAACTCTTCCCAACGGAAACCTCAGTAACCATTGTCTTCTTTTGCAGGTATTTTCCAGCACCAAACTGAGTGCCAAAACCTGTCTGTTCACCAGTAAGTTCAGTAAATTTACTGTCAAGTTTAAACCCAACAAATTCACTTAACTGCTGATACGCATTAATGCGAGCATGTTGCCTCGCTTGCGGTTCACTTGTAAACTGGGCACTTGCACCAACAAAATACTTAACATCTTCATCTTCTGGTGCTTCATCTACCCACCCCGGAACATCCAAAGGTTGCTCATATACGCCTGGAACGATTTCTGTCATTCCACAACTTGCAAGAAACAAGCCTATCAGTAATGCAATCATTGTATTTTTCATAGCCTTTCTCATATGAAAGTTAATAATGTGGCCGATATGACCCTTTTGCACTATACCACTATTATACGCTCTTCTACAGATAAGTCAACAAAAAAAGGCAAAAAAATTAAAATAAAATATACGTTTAACTCTTCCAATAAATAGTTAAAGCGGAGGATTTTGATTTGGCACAACCAACTATCAGAGGATATAGTAGTGTAGAACGTGACACAGGTGGGCGAACTCTACTTAATTTTGAGTTAGCAAAACAAGATTTAATGAACACTTTATACACGTATAAGGGTGAGCGATTAATGATGCCAGAATATGGTAATGATGCTATAGCGACCCAATTTCAACCAATGACAGCTCATACCGCTGATTACTTAAAAAAGAATATATCAAAAATTATAAACAGTGATCCTCGTTTAACATTAAAATTTATTGATACGCAATTAAATCAAAATACAATAACTGTATATCTAACTATTTTCTATGTTCCAATAGAAGCAGAAGATACACTTATTTTAAATTTTGATACTAGCACATACACATGATTGGATTAAAGAATGCCACAAAAAATTAGACAGGACAACTTGTTTGCCGCTGAAACGTATGTACGCAAATATACAAACTTTGCAAATGTTGACCTAAAAAGTTATGATTTTGATTCATTGCGTACTGCAATGGTTTCTTATTTGCAAAAAAAGTACCCAGATCAATTTAATGATTATGTTGTAAGTTCAGAATTTATTACCCTTATGGACCTTGTTGCATTTATGGGCCACGCTATGGCATTCAGAGTGGATTTAAGTGCAAGAGAAAATTTCCTAGATACCGCAACAAAAGAAGCAAGCATAATGCGTTTATCAAGATTTTTAGGATATCAACCAAGACGAAGTATTAGTGCAAGTGGATTGTTAAAAATAGATAGTGTACGTACAAATCAAACAATTTATGACAGTTCAGAAACCAACCTAGCAAATACCACAGTAAGTTGGGGTGCAACTGCAAATGCAGATTTAGAAAAATTCCTTTATATATTGAATAGTGCATTAAGTGCTGGTAATCAATTTGGAACTCCAGTTAAATCTGCTACTGTAGAAACTGTTCCAACAGACATTTATAATTTTAACAATGTTACCCAACAAAATGTTGTATATTCATATGAAAGAAAAATTAATAATACATCTGTTTCTATTGAAATTGTTCCATCAGATATATCTACTGACAATAAAATTGTAGAAATATATCCAAATCCAACCAGAAACTTTACGTTGGTTTACAGAAATGATGGTTTAGGTAATGCTAGTGTTAACAATGGTTTCTTTTTAATGTTTAAACAAGGAACATTATCTTATGATGATTTTTATATTGAAGAAAGATTAATAAATCGAATCATTGACATTGATACTGAAAATATTGATAATAGTGATATTTGGATCCAATCAATTGATGAAAATGGATTAGTATTATCATTATGGACTCAAGTTACAAATGTTAATAGTTATACAACAATGAACGAGAGTATCAAAAATAATAACAGACAAAATTATGAAGTTATAAACAGAGAAAATGGAACTGTCAGCATTAAATTTGGAGATGGTGTTTATTCAGATGCTCCAATTGGTACTTTAAGAATTTGGCACAGGGCAAATTCTGGAGAAGCCGATGCAGTTCAAACAGAAGAAATGCAAAACGTTGTTATGGATGTTGCGTATATTGGTCGTGACAATTTACAATATACATTATCTATTACATGTAGTTTAAAAGAAAATGTTACGAATGCACAGGCAGCAGAAACAATGAATGATGTTCGTAACAATGCACCTATCAAATATCACAGTCAAGATAGAATGGTAACATCACAGGATTATAGTGTATACCCATTAATTAAAAATACAAATGCATTAAAAATACGAAGTGTAAACAGGACATTTAGTGGACATAGTAGATTTTTTAACATATCAGACCCAACCGGACAACATTCAGATTTAAAACTGTTTGGTGATGACGGCGTATTATATAAACGTAATTCCTTTAGCAGGAAAACAATCCCTCTACCAACTACGTTAAGTAACCAAGAAATTTTACAACAATATATTAGTAGTGAAGTTAGTACACAAGGTGTAACTAATTTTTATTATGAAAACTATGCAGATAGGTGGATCACATATGATTATCTAAGTGACGGAGCATCACCAATTGATCCAACTCAAGCATTGGTATGGAAACGTGCAACAAGTACAAGCAAAACATGTACTGGTTACTTTACAATTAGTGATATTGTTCAAGAACTCGGTATAACAAGTGAAACAGACACAAAATTTATTAAAACAGGTGCATTGATTGAGTTTGTTGCAGACCCATTTACAGGCGTATCAACAACAACTTGGGCAAGTATATTAAATGTATATGGTGATGGCCGTGGTATTACTGATAATAATTTAATTTATACTGGAAAACGTCCAGATAATTTTGGTGCAATAGCACTGAGTAAAAACATTAAAGATGGTAGTAGAATTAAACGAATTATTCCTGTGTTCAATAACAGTTTTAGTGCAACAGAAGAAAATAATGTTGTAACGGCATTAGATCAAAATAGAAGTTTTGGTATTAGATTTAACTATACAACAAGTGCATGGGAAATTATTGCAAGTACATATTTGGGTGCCGATTTAAACAAAGCATTTGATTATGATACCAAAGATACTACACAACTAAATGCTGATTATAGTTATATCCTTAGAGCTGATTATTTTGGTACACAATGGATTATACGAACAAAAATTACTGAATATGTTTTTGAAAGCCCAGATGAAGTTCGTTTTTATAATACAGACACAGGCGAAAAACGCTTTGACAAATCCACCGCAAAACCAAGTACTGATCTTATAACAATTTTAGAAAATAATATAGTTGGTGCTGGAACTGCATTACAAGCAGACATTAATTTTAATGTTAATAATTTTATTACATATGATGATGGGTATGCAGACCCTTCAAAAGTTGTTGTAACAAGTAGTGATATTAATTTAGATTTTGTACCTGATAATCCGTTTGGTTTTACAGAAATTGTAGGTAGCAATTATGTTGCACTCCAACAACAAGAAAAAGATAACCAAGATGTTGAAGTAATTTTAGATAAAGCAGTTTCATATGTTAGTGTATTACCAACATCAAACATAGCGGTCGATACATTATATTGTATTATAAACAGCGATGGAACAACAACAATTAGTGAATATGTTGATGATGTATGGGTAGAATATGATGATACTGAAATATTATCTGGTATAAGAAAAATGCGATTTAAATGGAATCATAAAGCAACTGTTGACAGTTCAATTGATCCGGCAATTAGCAACATAGTTGATATTTTTGTATTAACAAAAGACTATAATACTGCATTTAGAAATTGGTTAGCATTAACAGTAAAATCACCAGTTCCTCCACAACCACCAAGTACGAGTGATTTGAATAACGATTTTAACTTAATAACTGAAAACAAAATGGCATCTGATACTATTGTATATAGGCCAGCAAAATATGTAGTACTGTTTGGTTCAGAAGCAGATGCAGCATTACAAGCAAAATTTTTAGTTGTTAAAGGTACAGATAGCATACTTACAGACAATGAAATAAAAAGTCGTGTTATTAGTAACACTGATGTATTTTTTGATATAGAAAATTGGGATTTTGGTGAAACCTTTTATTTTACTGAGCTTGCATCGTATATACATAGCCAATTAGTTGGAAATATCCAAAGTATAGTGTTGGTTCCACAATATGAAAATAGCAGATTTGGTAACTTATTTCAAATAACACCAAACGAGAACGAATTATTTGTTAGTAGTGCAAAAGTTGCAGACGTTCAAGTTGTAAATGAATTTAATAATACAAACTTAAGAATTGATCAGGTGTAATAAAACATGGCAGAGAATAACTTTAAAGCATCATTAAGAAATGCAAAAACTATTGTTGTAGATCAGACCCAGCCTGGTGTTAAAGCAAAAACAAATCCAAGTACGTCTACTTTATTACCGGCATATCTTCAAACGAATACAAATAAAAAGTTATTAGATACTTCATTAGATCTTGTATCTCGTTCGGGCTCATTAGAACAAATACAAGGATATTCATATGATAGTGAAAGTATTCCTGAGTCTGCACATGAAAATCAAATCCGCAGTGGTATGGATGATGTTACTGTTTTTGCCACAAATGGTTCAAGCAGTTATAATTATAGAGAATTTTTAAATGCTCTTAATAGCCAAAATTTTGATGTTCTAAATAATTTAGGATTAGAAAATACCTCCCAATTAACATATTATCCTCAACTTGATATTGATAAGTTTATTAATTTTAAGAATTATGTTTGGTACTCCCACGGACTTCCAATAATTGGTGTAACAGGTGTAACCCAATCATTAGTAAACAACAAAATAAATTATACAACACCATTACAACCAAATGGTAAAACATTAAAATTTGAAAATGGGATGAGAGTTGTTCTTATTGATGAAGGTCCTACAATTTATAAAGTAACGGGTATTGGTAGAAATATACAACTAATAGCAGAACAAAGCAATAATGCAAACAATGCAACAAGTATCTTAACAGATATTATATCTGAATATAATGTAATATATACAAATTCAAACAATGAAATAACTGACGCCACAATTAATACAATAACAGTCAGTCCAACTACTGGTTATGTTACTATTAAGTTAAGTGCTGAAAGTAAGCAATTAGACATTCCAAACATAAATTGGGTATCAGATAGATATGCTTTATCACAAACCGTTACTAAGATTATTAAAAGTAATATTATAGCCTTTAATACACCAGACTTCGTTTCAACATTTGATTATGAAATTGTTATTGAAAGCGATCCAGGGTTTGTTGTAAACATGCCAGTACAATTAGTTGGGCAACAAACTGATGCTGAATTTATATATATTTCTGGATCTGATATTAGTAGGTCAACAATTACAATTACTAAAAATGGTAACCATTATTTGTATCCTCCAATCGTTACAAATAATTTAGATGCCACGCAAAACTTTTTTGGTATTGGTGTTATTAACAACCAACAGTTGTTAGATGTAACAGTACACCAAAATGCAGTTGGTTATAATGCTAATACAGTTATAACAGCAATTGGTGGAAATATTGAAATTGGAAAATACATCCAACGCTCACCAGATTATGTAACAATAGCACCAGGTAAAATTTATAATCAGTGGAGTAATGTCAATTCATGGGTTGATAAAAATACAATACTTGCTGTTAATGACTTTTTAGACTTAGAAGCAGATTTTCAAATAAAACTTAATAATATTGACAATCCAACTGCAAATTATCCGATTATTGAATATCATAATGAATGTATGGTATATGATAAACTGATAAACCCAACTAGTGTTAAATTAAAAGTTGATGAGACTTTTGCAACAGAATGGGCAGGCGGAACAAGAATTTATCAAAATACCCAATTACTTGAAAATGATTTAATTATAGATCATACAAACAAAATATATAAAATTGGATCTGCTGATGCACCAGGTGACGGTAATGTAACTTTAGAAGCGTACTTACAAAGTAGATTTGTATATGTATCACGAATTAACAATTTTTATATTGCTGGCACAGACCAAATTCCAGGAAACACAACTCATTCATCGCCAACTGGAAGAGTATTATTTGATGCCATTGTTAATACTTTTGAAAGTTTATTAGACCAAAATGAAGATGGTGTTATTGACCATAATGACCAACTTCAAACATTAGAAAATTATTACGTGTTCATTATTGGACATCAAAATATAACAGACATTGAAGTAACTGCAATACAAAATTCATTTAACTTAACTGCAATGCCGATAAGGTCAGATATTGATGCATTTGTTCCAGAGTTTAATATAGAAACATTTACTGTTGATATATTAGCATTAGAGTCAGCATCATGGATGCCTGTTGGATGGAATGAAATTTATAACCAAGCCTTTCATACATTAACCGAATCAACTAAGAGTAGACATCCAACCGAATTTAGTTTTGCACAAGGAAGTACATTGGGTGATTATTTAGAATCTGATATTGCGTCTGGTACTTATGAAACAGAAACACGAAACGTGGCACTTGGTGGTGCATCAGGAACAAACTTTTCCTCCTTTTATCCTTTTGAAACTGCTGTAAAAGAATACTTAAAGCAAATTTTTATTTTAAAGGCACGTGGAATACATCAGGCTATATTAAACCCAACACAACTAAATGTTCTTGCTTATATTGAATCATATGATGTACCTACATCTATTGATCCAAATTATGTGTCTAATATGGCAATATCTGTTAATGATGGATCATTATTATCTAGTACGTATGCATTGGTTGATAGCCCGGAGTATGCAGTAGTAGAACAAGGCACTGATTCAGGAAAATTATTTAAACGTAATGACGACACTATATTGTGGGACGAAGATTATGCTAAAAGCCCAACTGTAATAGAACCAGAATTCAAATACTATAAAAATAATAATACAGCATTTACATTAACATCCAATGGTACAATTACAAGTCGGTTTCCACTTTTTACATATAAAAAAGGAACTGATTATGTGGGTGATTTACGACTCTCAATTAGTTCATCAGATGATTTAGCGTTTGTTGATTACTATACATTAACAGGGTCATCTCAAAATCTTTATTTTATGTTTGGATCAACTGAGTCGTCAACAAGTTCGCCAAATATTGACATAGCAAGTTTTAAAAATATTTGGGATAAGCAATCACATATACCACATAACAAAGACTATATGTCATTTGTTGTTGAAAATGAAAATGATGATTTTGTTTTTACACTTGATGAAAATGTTTTCCTAAACGTTGAAAAGATACATTTTTCAGTTGACAATGGTACTTTAGTTGAAACTCTTTTTTATAATGGTACTCAAGTTGATTATAAAGATCAATTAATATTATTAGATAAATCTGTACCTGTTACAAACTATTGCGATGAACCTTTATACCTTTACGATATTAATAACAGTTCATTACTTACAATTAACAAAGAAGAATCTACTGTTGATTTTACAGGGTTTACTAATACTGGATTATGCCATATAAACAATAGTACTGTAGGCTTTACTAAGAATAGAGTAACATTTTTAGATTCTTCTAAAATGGTAAATGTTAATGTTTACGTTAATAAAACAAAACTTGAAACATGGGAACTAAAAGGAAACAAATTAATAATCCCAGTTACTGGTCCGATATTCAGAGAAAAATTATATATTGATGGTATTAAAGATATAGAGTCTGGTAGGCCATATACATTGTATGAGGATAGTATCTTTCCTGAAACAGCATTACACACAACAAAACAATTAACTGACAAAAACAAAATTATTATTGAGTACATTATATATAGCAACAAAACAATTAAAAATTACGATCCAAGTTATTTTAGTGGTAACCAACTTAATAATAACGTGGGTGAACTTGAATATGGAGAATTATTTTATAACTTTAATAAAATTAATTCAACTCGCAAATCATTTTCATCTGGGGTTTCACACACAAGTGATGCAAATATAACTTGCAGTTTATCACGACACGATTGGTTGATGAGAATTGTAAATGATCCAGTTTTAGATATTATTGACCTAATTACGTTGGCAGGTAGAGAATATGAAAACTATAAGAAGTTCTTGTTTAAAAATTGTAAAAATTATATAGAACAAAATACTGATGCTTCGAATATTCCAGTAATTATGGAAGAAATGTTTCGTTTATCAAATGCCGGTAAAAATATAAATCATTATTTCATTTATAGTCATATGGTTGGCTATACCAATGCAACATCTACAACAAAAACCATTTCAAGTGGTGATACTGTTGCAATGCCACTTGCTAGAGTTACTGACAGTTGGGGCAATACAAATATTGTTAATGTATATTTAGACAAACAGATTTTAACATACGATGTTGACTATACTATATCAGGAAATAATGTTACAATAACATATCCTTTTCTTGACACAAAATCTGTAACCATAGATTGTTTTGCTATTGACAGCGAGAGTTTTGTACCATATAGTACTCGTGCTTTACGATTTGGTGAGTTGCATAAACCAGAAATTTTTAGAGACAAACAAGGCCCAACTGATGTATGGTTATTAGTAGGTCATGATGATTGTGTTTATAGATTGGATACTATTGACGGTACATTAAGTGAACTTGATAAATGTAAGTTTTATTTTGAAACAGCAATTTATAATGTACTTCAAGAAAAACAAAAAAGTATAACAACTAAACCATATGATCCAATACATGACACAGATCCTAAAATGGTTGATTGGTCCAAACGATATTTTGAAGCATGGGCAAGCACATATAATCTTCCTGTAAATTATGATAATGTATATTTTGATATTGAAGATGGATTTACGTGGAACTATTCATTACTTGAAGGAGTTGGGCACTGGAGAGGTTTATACAAGAAATATTTTAACACAGACAGACCAGATATACTCCCATGGCGTATGTTTGGTTATACTAACAAACCAACTTGGTGGGATATTCATTATAGTTGGACTGATGTTGCTAAAAGAGTATCATTATTGGCGGCATTAGAAATTGGATTAGTAAGTGAACCTGGAAAAGCAAAAAGTTTAAATCCAAAATATATTACATCTCTTGTTCCTGTTAATACAGAAGGAGCATTGGTTGCACCAGATAAATTAAATTTTGGTGAAGGGATGCAACAACATGAAAAAAGTGAAATAATGTTGTACGGTTCGTATCATCCATATGAAGCAATTTATAAACGTACAAGTGAATACCAATTTATTAAAATGTCACATGAACTGCGAACAAATCCGTTCAAAATTTTTAATTTATGTGATAATTCACCGTTAGTTAATATGCGAGACATATCATTTGATTATGTAAACTGTCATGAATATTTAGATACAAAATCACATGAAAATAAGTTTGACATTATAACACTTGCAGAACCAGTTGGTAATATTGGTCTTAAACGCTTCTTGTTAAGTATCATTCAACGATATAAAAACACTAAAGATATGTTTACTGTTTTAACAAATCTTGAAACTTTAACATTTAATTGTGGGTTTAATATAAATGGATTTACTGCTAAAGATAAGGCAAGTATTTTTAATCAAGGTGTACTGCCTAATACTACAAGCAGGGAAGTAAATGATAGTGATTATAATTTTGCAATTCATGAAAACCCAAGCCAAAATTTTTATGAATATAGTCTAATTAGAATAGTGAGAGAAAATTACCAATATAAAGTAATGGGATTCTTAAAAGATAGACAGTTTCCTTATTATGAGTGGAATACCCAAAGTGACTCTAAAAAAATTGCAAATGGTAGGGCATACATTTATACACAATACCAACCCACTAAAAAATACATGCAATTTGGATCGATGTTACGTACTGTTAATCAAGTTGTAGAACTTGTATATGGTTATTTTAAATGTTTAGGTGAAGCAGGATTTACAGTACAAACCGGAACACGAGACCAAGCAATGGAAGAATTTATTGATTGGGCTGGTAACAATTGGGCCAATGGAAACTTTATTGATATTGGTGTATTCAATAATGAAATAGTATTAAACATTAGCGGTGGATATGTTGGTACATTAGAGTCAAAATATTTTACTATACAAAACAGTTATGGAGTATCATATAGTAACGACAATCTATCATCTGTAAAAGATGGAAACCAGTTAACTATTAACGTTTTAGGAACTGAACAAGTTGGATACATTTATGTTAATCCGATTATTACAAATCAAGCTCTGATATTTAATAATACAAGTAATTTTGGTGGAACATTTTATAATAGTACAACAGGATCAACATTAGCACCAGTATATGCAAATATATTGCGAACAACTGATTGGAATGGTAGTGTTGAAATTCCTGGATATGTATATATTAATAATGAAATTCAACCAAACTTAAACTCATTGATTAACGAAATAGAAAAAGACTATCTAAGCAATGAGAGCTTTTCTTGGAACGACACTTTAGAAAAACTTGGACGACGTAATTTGGGTTATCTCCAACCCGAATGGGCCGCAAGTATGGGTTTTGATGAAAACTTTATTTTTAATTATATCCAAAGTGTAATTGCAAAAAAAGGTACAACCGAATCGTTAAGAAATGTAGTCTTACAAGATCCATTAAAACTGCAAGGCCAAAGTGAAATTAATTTAGAAGAAGGATGGTTACTTAAAAGATCAGAATATGGTGTTGATATTGTCAATACCCAAGTTGAATTTGAATATGATGATTCATTAACAAAAACAAACCCGCAATTAATAAGTTTTAAAACATTTGTTTCTAATCAAGCCGCCGATTTACCAACAGACAATGTTATAACTGTTTTACCTGGTGATAGGCGATTAGTTACACCATTAGAAGCACCTTTAACATTTAAAACTAGACCGATTTATGATTACTCGGAAACACCGCAGGATGAATTAGAAGAGTATGCAGTCGATTTACCATCTGCTGGATATGTAAGAATTGACGAAGCAACAAAAACATTATTTTACAAATACAACATGCCCACATTGCATGATCCAAATAGTGTTTTTTCAAATTTACCAATTTATAACCCTGCAAATTCTTATATTAAAGGTACAACTGTACGACATTTAGGGCAAATGTTTAAAGCAACCCAAAGTGTGATGGCAGGATATGATTTACAATGTCATCGTGCTGGTGAAATTGGTGTTGAACGAAACGAAGTATTAAAAATATTATTGTATAATTTTGTTGATTATACAACCCAACAATCAACTGCAAATAGACCTGTAATTGGCCAAAGTGTAGCACTAGATAAAATTGGTATTGCACGAGAATATTTTATAACCTATATTGGTCCAGAAGAAAATGCTACAATAAACGTAGGCGAACCAAATGAGGCAGTTGTTGCATGTACACCAATTTATATTGTTTCACCATATAATGCACCTGATTTTAATTGGACATCAGGTGGAACAGTTACGTTAGATAGCCAAGTAGTTAGTGGAACAAACGTTTATACTGTTTCAGCAATTACTGGAAATGCGGCTAGTGGTGCATTAGGCACAACTGCACCAACACATACTACTGGATCAGTAGCAAATGGTGATTGTACATTAACTTATGTTGCAGATAATGAATATGCTGAATGGTTATCAACTCATGTTTATGGTACAATTCCAGGTCAAAATAATTTGATGTGGATACGGAATTTAAACAGAGACACAACAGGTACATTGGCATTAGCGGCTGACTTTAAAGATAGAACTGAATATACTGCTGGTGCTTTATTAAGAGAATATGGTAGAAATGTACGTGCTAAAAATGCAATTCCAAGTCCAGGTTTAGAGGAAGTTACAGGAACAATTACAGCATTAGGACTTAGTCCAGATGCAACTGAAGTTAGAATTACAATTAGTGATTTAGTATTACAAGAAGCGAATGGATTCCATTCAGACGGAACAATTAACGATGATGTAACTATTGCCCCAGTAAATGGTATGGGTTTTAGTTTAGATACTAGACGGTTTATACTTGAATATACAATGTCTGAAGTAACATATACGACACGAGTACAAACAATTAGTAGTGTAGATTACACGTTTATTGATACAGTAAATTTTAGTATCCCTGTTCCGACACCATATGATCCTTGGTTTGTGAGTATTGTAGTTGGAACGACTGTTGGATATATTTTTGGAACAAATATTAATGATGATGGTGGAGAGTGGGAAGAAGTTACTAATATTATAAATTGGTCTCAACATGCTGAACCAAACTTAATGAGTGTTTGGGTTGCAAATAATGAGAGTAAAAATTGGGAATTTTTAGACTTACAAGATCTAAATATGAACATTGTTGAAGTTTGTGAAGGTGTTGATACTGGCGATGAAGGATTAGTTAAATTAAACAGACCCCATGATTTAGTTAAAGGTGATTTTGTTTATATAACAAGCACCGGTAATGACTCAATAGATGGAATACATGAAGTTACTGGGTTTCCATCTGGCACTTGTGATTATTGTGATTCAGCAGATGAATTGGCTGAAATACGACAGTTTTATATTGATCAATATGTAAGCAATAAGAGCTATCAAGGCAAGTGTTTTATTTTTAGAAATACCAGAGTTGATAATACAAATAAGGCTATTGAATTAGCATATGATTCAAGATATAATCTTGTAACAAATAAAAACATCTACGTAGATAATTTTGATCCATATGGCATTTACAAATATATACCACAAAAATATTTGCCACTTAGAATTATGTCATATGAAGTTACTGACATTAATGACGTAAAAATTTATAATATTGATAGTGATGGATATTTACAAAAACTTATTCCAAACATACATCTTGTAACTGGTACATTAAATCCAAATGTTACAGTTGTAAATGAGGGTAGAGGTTATGGGTCTGCACCAAGCATACATTTAACTGGAGGCGCACCTGCTGAAACAACACAAACTGGTAATTTAGTTGCTAATGCAACCGTGATTACTGTAACGAGTACCAACTCTTTAAGATACGATAATATACAGGTTTTTCTAGATAACATAGAATTATTGCCAGCAATTGATTACACGTTAGGTGGTTCAGCACCAAATTGGACTGTAACAGTCACAGGGTCTACATTAGACAGAACATATAAAGTTGATTTATTACCAGAAAAACTTTTACAAGCAAAACTATCAACAGTTGTAACAGATGGTGAACTTGCAAGTATTAACATAGATAATCCAGGAACAAATTATGTTACTACTGAATTGTTATTAGGTCAACGATACCAACAAGGTACAGTAGTTAAAATTAGATGGAAAAACCAAAGCAATGAAACAATTTATTTACAAAGTAGAATACTTAATGGTAACGAGCAGAATTTAGATATACCCGGACCTATATCACTAATCCAACTTGAAAAAATAGTTTCCCAACCATCATTTGTTACTGTTACTATAAATGATGGCCCAGCATTAGAATATTCAACTGCATTAGATACTATTTTGGTACCGGCAAATTCAGCCGCATGGGATGTTAATACAACTTATGCTATTGAAAATAATGTATCATATCTTGGTGTAAACTATAAGAGTTTAGCGGATGGTAATACTGGAAATTATCCAAACAACATTGCATCACAAGGAACTTGGTGGGAAGTTGTAGGTGCCACATTAACTAGATTTACAGAATGGTCAAATGGTGTAGATTACAGTACTGGTGATCATATATTTTATGATAATGTTCTTTACAAAGCAAGTCAACCATCTGGTCCAAATAATGGTGGTGCTCAAACGCCAGATATTTTATCTGCTTATTGGGACTCCCAAGCAGGTACATGGGGTTATAGTATATCAAATCTTCCTTCTTTCGAGTTACAAGGTGGATTAGGAAGTGAAGCAACTGCCCAAGCAGTATTAGCAGGATATGTAACTAATGTTAGAGTTGATAATACTGGTGGTGGATTTAATAGACCTCCAATATTAACGTTTAGTGCCCCAGAAGTTTCTGGTGGAACATTAGCAACTGGAACAAGTCATACTAGAGGTCCAGTTATGGGCATTTCTGTTGTTGACTGTGATCCATTATATTTGGGTGAAACAGATTCAAATGGTGCAAATCATTCAAAACGAGATTATGTACATCCAAATATAACCATTGCCGTTAATGATAACACATATACATCTGGTGCCGGTTATAATCCAACTAATGCAGTAATTGATACCGGTGATATCCTTTTTAATGGATCTATTGCTACATTATCTGCTGGTAATGGAAGTTATGCAAATGATGGTACAGGGGGTATTGCAACATTTAAAACATATTCAGTACCAACTTTAACTATACCAGCAAACGGTAGTGGAACTACTGCAAGTATTGTGGTTGCTCTTGAAGTATTAGATTGGAATATATTTAATTCAGGTGTAAATTATGCTGTTGATGATATTCTTACATTAGATGTGGGAGTAGCCAATCCTAATTCTGATTATGCATCCTATTCAGTATCTACAACCTTTACAGTTACCGCAGTTGATGCCAATAATAATAACAGAATATCAACATTGACAAAAGTTGCTGGTGATGAAATTTATGAACTTAGTAATGCATTTACAACTGTCATGCAAGGCGGTACTGGTGCAAACCTTACTGGTGGATCTGGATCTGGTGCTCAATTAAGTGTGGTACGTTATGTAATTAAAAAATATAGAGTATTAAGTGGCGGTGATACGTATACTGCTCCAGTTTGGATATCTGTGGCAGGGGATGATTGGAATTCAGGCTCTTCATCAGCACTTACTTGGACAGTAGGCATGTCAGGTTATGGAACCATTAAAAGTGTAGCGGGCGAAGACTATATTGCAATGACAAATCAAGGTAGTGATTACCATAACCAACCATTAGTTACAATTACTGGTGATGCTGATAGTAATTTTCCAAGTGCGGCCGCACATACTGGTATTGAAGCAAAACTGAATTCAGTTTTACAAAGTGTTACTGTTACTGAGCCAGGAAATGGCTACCAAAATATGCCAAACATTACTTTATCAAATGCAACATGGAGTAGTAGTGCATCTTTAGTTGCAGAATTACAAACAAGTGTTTTTAAAATAAATGTTATTAATGCAGGTTTTGGTTATGTTATAAAACCAACTATTGAAATAGATGCACCAACATCAAGTGTTGGTGTTCAAGCAACCGCCGATGCAATTATTAATTCTGATACTGGCCAAGTTACTGGAATTACAGTTACTAATTCAGGATCAGAATATGATGCATTACCAGTTGTAAGAGTACGAAGTGCCGACATTCCATATTATGTTAATACTGTTGGTGGTGTTAACGTTGGTGGAACTGCTTATCAAGTAAATGATATATTAGAACTTGCAGATGCTGGTACACCAGATCCGGCTGGTAGAAACGAATCTGCAAAATTTAAAGTAACTCAAGTAAACGGAGGCACAGGCGCCGTTGAAATGATAGAACTTTATAATGATGGTATTAAAACTTGGAAAGGTTCATTTTATGCTTATAATCAGACTGCTTCTTATGCAGTTACAGGTGGCAATGGTACTAGTTGTACACTTAACTTAAACTTTGCAACTGATAAAGCAACTGTAACCTTGGGTTATGATAATATTAATTTTGAAGGTGGTATAGATAGTTTTATAGTTACATCATCAGGTAGCGGATATACTACTGGTCCAGATTTAATTGTAACTAGACTTGTTGGAACTGCTGGACAATCAATAGTTGCTCAACCAAGAATACGTGGTGCAATTATTGATTACTCGTCTATCAGTTTTGCTGGTAGAGCATATACACAGGCACCAACTCTTTATGTACGTGGTGGGGGTGGTGAAAATGGTGTATTAAGTGTAGAACTACTTGATAGATATTTCTTATATATGCCATTACTAACAGACATTCCAGATAATTATAGTTCTACAACTGAATATATTCCTGGGCAAGGTACAAAGCATAGTGGTATTGTATATTCTTGTATAAGAACAGCAATAAACATAGAACCAACTGTTACTGTAAATTGGCATTTATATTGGAAGGAAGTAAAAGTTGCCACCAACGATATACTTTACATGATTGACGATAGAAACATATTAAACACGTATGCAACTTTTAAATTTCAAACAATTTCTAATGTTGTGCCATTTAATTATGAAGAAGCATTAGATCCAGCAACTGGTAAGATAGTTTTTATATATAGCCTAAGTGCTGGCTTTACTGACTATTTGAAAAAACAACGAGTTCAAATACCAAAGAGTAGAACTGATCAAATAGCCAATATAAGTTTATACGATAGTGTTTCGTTACAAACAAAAGCATTGTTTGAACAATATGATCCTTTTAAAGGTGTCATACCAGGTGTAGTACAAGGTGAATTAGATGTTATTGCACCATTTGACAAAGCAGTTTACACAAACAGTAATGATGATTCATATAGTAATAATAATGTAGCGGCTTGGTCAAATCGTGAACTAGGACGAACTTGGTGGGATTTAGACAAAGTAAAATATTTAGAATACGAAATTGATGATAACGATTATGCAAGTACATATTGGGGCGAAGCATTTCCTGGCAGTTCAATGGACATTTACGAATGGACTGAAAGTCCAGTACTACCAGACGAGTGGGAAAATTTAGTTGAAAATAATATTTCATATAATGATAATTTATTATCCGGTGTACCATTTTATAAATTAGATACTGATGATGAAACAAAATTATACTATTATACAATAAAAGAACAATACAATGTTGCAACAAATAATACTGAAACAAAATATTACTTTTGGGTTAAAAATAAAAAATATATTGAAAATGATGCATTAGCGAGAAACTTTACTAGTGATAAACTATCGTTGATTCTAACTGATCCAACAAACTCAGAAATTAATTGGTTTGGTATAAATGGTGATAATGGCTTAGTAGTTGCCAATATGCAATTATTTGCAGATAAAAATACAATATTTCAAATTAATTTTGAAGGACCAAAAACTTATAGACATGTTGATTGGGGATTAATATATCCATCTGATTCAACTTTACCCGAGTTTGCTATTGATACAATGAAGGAAAGTTTAGCATCACAATTAGACTTTCCTATTGTAAAATATTTTGAATACTTTGATGCAACATTAACGTATGGATATGGAAGTGTGGTTCTTTATCGTGATGAAAAAACATTACCTACAACTACTACAAAAACAACTGATGGTGGTATAAGAAACTTTCTTATTGGTACTAGTGTATTAGATAAACGACTTGTTGAGGTTAGAGTAAACAATAATCCAGCACCCCAAGATTCATTTGAAATGTTTAATGATACATTAATTTTTGATGTTGCACCTGTTCCAAATAGTGTTATAGAAGTAGACATTTATTTGCCAGGATTTTATATTGCACACAGAGGAGCAAAGGCTGATGCTTTTTCACATGAAATTTGGAGAAAGATTAATTCATATATAATTGCTGGTGAAAAAGAAATTAGAATACTAATAGATAAGAACGTTCCAGATATTGATTTAAATCCATTAGAAATGTATGGCACAGAAAAACGTCCAAAGCCAAAATCATGGATTAAAGATATCTACTTAGGGCGACAAGTTTTTGTACAAGAAGCAAATAGACTTTTAGCAAACATTAATATTAGTGATTCTATTTTTACTGCTTGGGAAACAAAACTACAAAATATTACATATACCGCTTATGATAATTTAAACAATACTGTATCTATAACAGAATCAATTACAGATTATTGGGAGAAAGTAGATTGGTCAGCATCTGGATACGATGACACAATTCCAGAATTTTATTATGATAAGCGACAAGATTTTATTACAGCAGATAAAACGGGATTAAATATTGTTAAGGTTAATGATGATGATGGTTTTGGAAGTTATGCAATTTACCAAAATATAAATGATAATTGGACAAAAGTTAAAAAGAAAAACGGAACCATTAAAATATCAGACAAGTTATGGGACACAACCTTAACAAATTTTGGTTGGAATAATGATTTATGGAATGAGACATCATTTGATTTAAATTTAAACTTTACGTTTGCTACTATATTTGATGTACTTATAGATGAGATTTTTATAGAAAGTTTTGCATCAAATACAGTTACATTATGGTTTGAATTAAGCAAATATATGGTATCAGAAAATAAACCAAATACTTGGTATCATAAGAGTAGTATGCTTAAAGTTGATGTAAGCGACAAACTTGATCAACCTGCATATCAACAACCAGATAATATTGATAATCTGGAAAGTGTTATTAATGAATTTAAACCATTTAGAACAAAAATTGGTACAATAACAAAACAAAAGAAACTTGATGAGCCAGTTGCATTAGATTATACTAACAATTTTCAAATGATAGTGCAAACTGGACCAGCAGGTTATCGCAGTCCACGAGTAATTGAAAACTCAGTTGAATTTAAAGGTACATGGTCACCTAATTATATGTACAAAGCAACCAATATAGTGTATTATCAAGGCATATACTATCTTTGCTTAGAAGACCATACAAGTTCTGGATTACCAGGAGCAATTCTTACCACTGACGTGGGTTTTTGGAGTTTATTAATAACAGATATAACTGCTTTTGATAACTTATACAGTTTTAGAATGTTCCAAAATTCTCAAGGCGTATTTTATTATGAAAAAATTGTAAATTCAGCAAGTACCAAAATTACACAAGTATCAACAGAATCAGATATTAATATATTTGTAGAAACACCAACAAAATTTGTAATTGGTGATGTTGCTGTGTGTCAGAATGAACGTATGCTTGTCACTCAAGTAAATAGTACGAGTATATCAGTAATTAGAGGTTATAATAAAACTGGTAAACAAAAATTTAAATTGAACAGTTTAATACATCTAGCAGGCGCAAAAACTTTAATAAAAGACAGCCAAAAATTTGATCAAATTGCATTGTTTAATGACGACGGATTAACGTTAGTTGAAAGTCAAAATAACTCTGCAAGAGATATATTAAGCAATGGAAACGGACATATAGTGGAGTAATTATGATAGAAAATATCGGATCTTTAGTTAAGGGGCATGTAGGCATTTTTAGTTACGATAGAGATGGTAATAGAGAATGTTTAGTGAACCAAGATAACGCAATTCATTCAGAAAATATGAGTCGTGCTATTGCATATAGTCTCAGTTCTGATCTTAATTATAACTTATACGAAATACATTTTGGTAACGGCGGTGTTGTTGTAGATACAGACGGAAAATTAAGTTATAGGAAACCAAACACATCACAAAGTAGTGATCAACTTTATAATCCAACATATTTTAAGGTTATAAGTAATATTTCAGATCAAAATACTGATAGCAATTTAAATAAAATTGAAACAAGTAGTATTGTGGGCGAATTGTTTAGTGATTTGATTATTACTGCAACACTTGATTATGATGAACCAAGTTCATATGATACAACATTTAATCTGGCAGATATAAATGATCGTGATCAGCCTAGTTTAGATCAAACTACATCAATACAAAGTTTTACTTTTAATGAATTAGGACTTAAAACCAAAGGAACAGCAGGACTTGGTAAAGGAAATCTTTTAACACATACCATTTTTCACCCAGTACAAAAAAGCACCAATAGACTAATACAAATTGTCTATACATTGCGTTTTACAGTAAGTGAAAATTAAAACAGGGATAGCAGAATGAGCTACGAAGTACTTAATAGTAAGGGCGAACGAATAACCATTGTATATGATGGAACGCTCAATAAAGACACAAGTTTAGATATTGTAGGAACTAATTACTCTGGTTACGGGCCAGTAATAGCAAAAAACTTTATTAAAGTATTAGAGAATTTTGCATCACCAACGGCTCCGAGTAGTTCAATCCCTGGACAACTTTGGTATGATACTGCGGCCGGTGCAATTAAATTTTATGATACTGACGCACAATTAAAAAGTGTATGGAAACAATTAGGAGTTGTTACAACTGGTTCAGTAGATCCAAATGTTAATACGGAAGGATATGCATCACGTGAAGGTGATTTTTGGTTAGACACATCAGAAAGTGCTGATGGACAATTAAAGATTTGGGCGGCAGACCCCGCATCTGGTGTGTTGGCATGGAGAAATATAGGTAGTCCAATTGGATTTAAAGGTAAAGTAGCAATTGAAGACATTATTGATGCAGATTCAATAGCACGAAGAGTTATTAAATTTGTTGTAAACAATAAAGTTGTTGCATTGGTCAGTAATGAAACGGCAACCTTTACGCCAGCACCAGCGGAATTAGATGAAGACCAAACAAACATGGTTAATCATTTTCCAAAAATATATCCTGGTCTAAACATGAGTACCAGAAGCCAAAGTACAAATGTGCAATATGGATACTATGGTAGATTTATTGCTGGGTTGCGTGGTGATGATATAGTAGATTTTAGAGGTTTATCAAGTACATTAGATAATTTAACCGCTACTGATGCACAAGTAGAAGACTATACAATGAAACTTGATTTTGATTCAGTAACTGGTGATTATCTACATGGTGGTATTTTTAGTGAGTTTACAAGTAGAGGTATAAGAGATAGAACAGGTTTCCAAGGTAGTACAGATATTTTACGTCCTACAAACCAAAATGTAGAAATTATAATATTAACTGGTACAACAAAAGTTGATGCAACTATTGGACTTAATGCAGAAAATACTGACCCAACATTTAACTTTGCTGGCATGGGTACACAAATTACTGGTGGTGTTGGTATAAGACAACATTTATTGGTGGAAGAAAATGCTAAGTTTAATAAAGCCGCAACTGTTGGCTCTAATGCAATAATTGGTCAAGACTGCGACATATACGGTGAACTTGATGTTGGTTCAAATGCAAATATAACTGGGTCTGCAACCATATCAGGTAACTGTTTTATTAATGGTAACCTTACTGTTTCAGGTTCACAAATTATTGCAAATACAGAAACAGTTGTTGTTGAAGATAACTTGATCCAATTAAATTGGGTTGACACATTAGGAAATGGTACATTAAATTACCCAGCAGGTTACGATAATATTAGCACTAATCCACAAGGTGGCGTACAAGTAATGCGTGGCCCAGACATAGCGGCTGGTGGTAGTTATTCAGAAAAACCAGTACAACTTTCATGGCATAATGCTTATGCTGGAGCAATTTATGGTGCGACGGCTTCAGATGATTATGGTTATTGGTCAGTATCTGCTTTAGAAACAATCGGTGCTGGTGCACCTAATAAAATTCCTATTAGTTGGAATCCAGGAATAGGAACACAAAATGAAGATAGAGCGCCAGGTAGACTTTTAGCAGAACATATTGGTATATTCAAAGGCGATATGTACAGTGATGCAAATCACAATGTTGAAAGTGTAAATGGTACACTTACAGGTGAAAGTGAAACAATTGATTTAAGGTTGTTTAACCAAAACACAAGAACACTTGATAATGTTAATTATGTAGTTTATAAAGATATTATACCAAAAAATGCATACGATGGTAGTTTGTCAAGTGTTAGGGTAACTGATCCGGGTGCAGGTTATGGTGTTAATCCACCAGCAATTTATCATATTACAGGTACAGGTAAAAAAGTTGCAGAAACTACAACAAGATTTCCACTAGTACCATACTATTCATCAGCAACAATACCCCAGATTGCGTGGGATGGTACTGCAAATTTTGCATCCATTCAAAGAGAAGCAACTGGAGATTTTGATGCATATGATCATGAGGCACAATTTTATGTACAGCAAATACCTGGTAATTTAAGTTTAGGTGGTGTCCTTGGATCAGTAAAAGGTAATGATATTGGTAGGCGTGGTCCAGACCTTAAAATAGCAGAAGTAACAAATGATGCACAAAGCGGTACAGAGTATGATGATGGTAACTGGTTACTTGGTCCAGGTACTGGTGCTCATTATGAACCAGTATATAACGGAGCCGGAGGCATATCAGGTTACACAAAAATTGCAATAGGTAAAAACTATCTAAATCTAAATAGACTTTCTTTTGCAATTGATAATAGTAATGAAGCCGCCTCAGGTGGTAACCCAGGTACAGTTTCAATAACTGGTGGTAGTTTAACTACAGTTAGCAATCCAGCCCCAGCATCAGGTATGGAAGGGCCAGCACTTTTTAGAAGAATTCATGCACATGAACATGATGGTAATATGATTGTAAGAAAGTATATGCATCCAGTTTATGATGGACATGTACATAATGCAAGTTATGAAATTACCCCCGGAAACATAAGTGACTCAACCGCTCAAGGTGTAGTAATTGGTGATATACGTAAACATTTCTTAGACACATATACACGTAATGTACGGGTTCACAATCATGTAACAGATACAGACGAAACTTTAGGAATTCTTAGTACAACTGAAGGTATAACCACATCAAGTATAGCACGAATTAAAATACGAGCATATGGCCCAACAGATGCCAAAGGATACATTGCTTTAGATGCTACAACAGATATTGATATGTTGGCAGGAGACGACATTCATATGACTGCTACTGCGGCAGAAATACATGCTACAGCAGGTACTGATATTCATATGGATGCTGGTACAGAGTTTCGTGTTAAAACAACAACACCAACATCATATATAGAAAGTCCAACAATT
>VTLG01005775.1_pt1 | contig 41559 bp, 44 predicted proteins | sample 4694571 | NCBI WGS metagenome assembly VTLG01 (sample SAMN12604809, study PRJNA352737) | marine metagenome | biome: ENVO:00000447; feature: ENVO:00000209|ENVO:00000569|ENVO:01000036; material: ENVO:00002151; isolation source: viral sequences binned using virsorter ...
ACTAATTGAAACTGTTCCTGATGAAGTAGCTTTAACCCATTTGGTATTTCCTAAGTCATACACACGCATACTATTAACACTATTAGTAGTGTCAAAATAAAGCGCACCATCAACTAAGTTTCCATTGTCGTTGTCTTTTGCTGGACCTTCTTTGTTAGTATCGTATGCTCCATACACTCCATATCCAGTAGCAGTAAGATTTTCTCCTGAATCTGCAGCAGTAAATACTTGGTTTATGGTGATAGTACTTGTTCCTGAGTTGTAATCAATTATTCTAACTGTTGTTGTGCTAGGCCATCCTACAGCAGCAGTACCTCCTGCATCTGGATCAATAAGTACTTGTCCTTTTTCTACTGTTCCTGAAGCTACAGTAACATTTGTAATCTGTGATCCACCTTTTACCCATGTTGCTCCTGTAATAGCTCCTGTAGTTGCAGTATCAGAACTAGACATTGTTCCAAGATACTTATCACCAAAATCATCAAAGATATTAGTAACTGCATTTGCAGAATTTCTAGCAGCTATTTCTGAAGCTGATGCTGCATCTGCGAAACCTGAAGCATTACTTGCATATTTCTTTGCAGAATATTCTCCTGTAATAACTTCTGTAGCTTCTACATGAGAACCTCCACCTAATGCCCATTGCTTTGCAGTTCCTCCTGCAGCAGTTACTCCTTGTGCGTACTCTTTAGCAGAGTATTCTGAACCATCTGGCTTAGTTGCCATTACTCCACCCGCACCAATAGCCCAATCCTTTGCAGCTCCTCTACTTGTTCCTCCTGTAACTCCTGTACCACCACCAGAATAAGCTTTTGCTGAGTACTCTGATCCATCACTATTTGCAGAGTCATCTGTATATGTGTTTACTACTCCATTAACCTTAGTAGCCCAATCTGCAGTTTCTCGTTTGTAATCCTCTGTATCCTCTTTATAAGCTTCGGTAGTTACTTCTGTAGCTGTTAATTGTGCTTTATTTACTGCATCGTTATCATCTATTCCATTTGCTACGCTTTTAATAACTTTACTATTAGAATCAAATTTATCATCTGCATCCAAAATAATACCACCTTTAGCTATATCAATAGCTTCTTGAGCCATATGAATAACTTGGGTATTACTATTGTCTAAGTCTACTTCTCGTATTACTGATCCGGGTGCATAGTCAACATTCTTAGTTGTTCTATTAGATATTCTTCGTATAAGTAAAAGATTACCTGTTCCTAATGAAGTTACTGTACTATCAGTAGTAGCATTTAATACAGTATTTGTTTCAATAGTCATAGTGGTAGGTGAAGTAGCACTATTGACATAGAATTCATCACCGCTTCCTGCGGCTGTAGCAGTACCATCTCCTTTTAATTTAACACCATCAATTAAAACTTCTATAGTTTCAGGTAAAGCAGGATTAAATACAGCTTTTGTTAAGGTAAAAGTTCTTTTAGCAGGTTCATTTTCTGCTTGCGTTGAAGTTAAGGTATATTTATCGTAACTAAATGGACCTGTTTCTGATAATGCTACTGCCATGAGATTTTATTAAAAAGGTTGTCTACCTACATTTAGATTTTTATGTTTAGCTTGGGAAGCTAATTGTGATAATATTTCAGGATGTTGAGTTAATTGCACTTCTAATGCCTTATCAAGTATACTCTTCCATTCAGGTTTTTCTAAGACTAAAGTAGCTGAAAATGATTTATTTGACATTAAAATATTTTTAATCTCTTTTTGAAGAGCATAGAATTTAGCTGGATCGGCTAAGTCAGGTACTTTAGATTCTGAAGGAACTTCTTTACGTTTTAATGAATCAACTATTGCCTGAAATCTAGGTGTATTAAATGCTGTTCTATTTAATTCTCCATTAATACTTAGCCATATAGTTTGTTGAAATGGTGAGAGTGGAATATGTCCTCTTGTCTTAGGAACTTGATACGAAGTCCATCGTTTAGGATGTTTATAATCTAAATTAAACATTCGTACTAAAAATGCTGTATTAGTTTCTTCTACTTTTCTAAATGAAATAGAGGATAATACTTGTTCAAATATTCTTTGTAAAAAAGTTTCTTCTTTATTAGAAAAGCCTTTAAAGTTACCTTCTAGATCTATTGCCCAACAGCATCCACGTTTAATAGGACCATCCTTTCCTTCAGCATGAGGATCTACCTCAGTATCTAGAATCATTAATTTACGTTTTCGATCAATCCATTGATTCGTTAATTTCATGATGAAATCAGCTTGAGCAATTTTATCTGGACTCCAATTAACTTTAATTTTTTTACCACCTATAAGGGTAATTTCTCTTTCTAATTCTTTTTTATTTTTCTTTACTAGAACTTCTTTCACACTTGATTGTGGTAAAAATCGTTGATTGTTTTTTGCTCTTGCTATAGCTTCTCGTAAGGATTTATAAAATGTTGGAGATAACCAATCAACTAAATAATTATTTATAAGTCGTGCAGGATCTGCATAAGGATTATCTAGGCCGGGAAGATTAGAGAAAATCTCTTTAATACCATTCATAACAGTTTTATCTTGAACAAACGACCCGATTTGATACGTTAATTTATCCCAAATTTCATCTACTTTTTCTGAGTAAGCTACCGGATCATCTTCCACAGCTTCTAATTCGTTGGCTAACTCTTTAAACAGACCAGCCACCGCACCCGCTATTACAGGACTTGCTAATGGATCTGCTCTTCCTATAGGAATAGAATGGAGAGTGCCGTTTAAGATGTTATTGTAAGTTACATCTGGTAATAATCTATTAGCATCTTCATTTAAGTCTCTAATTTGAGAATCTTCACTATTTAAGTTAATTTGTACTGATCCTTCTTCAGTTTCTATTCCTTTGTATCCATAGTAACCTAGTGCCATAAGTCCTGATCCAGTAGCTACCCTTGCGGCTACTTCAGACCTCCATCTAGGAGATGTCGCAAATCTAGCTATCTCATCGGGATCAGTCAAGAACATTCTAGCAATTCTAAGTGCCTGTACTGGACCTCTATTCCACATCATTTCTTTTTGAATGAAGTATGGAGTCTTAATAAATGGGACATAGTATAGCAGACCGGAGGATAGTATATTTTCATCTAAACCTCTGAACAAGAAGTTTTTTACTTCCGGTTCAAGATCTACTTTTCTAGCTTTTTCAAGTAGTCCAATATAATATTCTAATCCCTTCTTACTTAATTTACCTTGAAAAACGGAGGCTTCTGCAAATAGTTTTCCTGCTTCATGAATATGTTCAGGTAATTGTTGTATAACTTCTCTATAAGTGGCTTTTTTTTCTTTAAAAGTAGCTCCTAGTCCACTTGATCCACTTCCTACAATTTTTTCTGCTTCTCTCCATGATAAAGCATGTATAACTTGTCTATAAGCTATTTCTCTAAATCCAGAATCTTGTGCTAATAAGGTTCTTCCCGGTATTCCTGTAGTGATTCCTATTGATTGTATGGCCTTAGTTATTATACTTTGATCACTTAAAGATAGATCTTCTATTCCAATTTTATTACCTATTGGTCTTAGTATATCATTGACTGCTGCCTTACTAATAGGATCAGGAACTCCTAATTTTATGTCTGTAAAGGGAATATCAAGAGTTTCTTCACCTACACTTAAACCTGCTCTTTGTAATTCGTGATCTCCTCCGTCTAGTTTTCCTTTTATAAACGATTCCTTAACTTTCCCTAAAGCAGATCGGTTTAACATTTTAGATTCTGTGAACCATGCACTTTCAATTAAAGATTGAGTAGCTCCAAAGAACCATGCACCTGTTTCTCCCCAAGAGGAAGCTGCCTCCATTGGATTCTGAGGTAATATTTTATCTATTCCTGACCATCCTATAAGTTCACCTTCTAATTTACCATAACCAGTTGCTAGAATTTTTTCAGTTGAATGAAGCATATTCATCATCCCTGTACCTGCAACATTTACTGATGTTGTAGCTAGATTGGATAGAAAACCATTTATATTTATAAAATTACCAGCTTCAAATAAACGATTCCATATAGGTTTTGCTAACATACTACTTGTTTGACTATGTTCTGTATGTTGGATAATATCATTACTTAATCTTCCTATAATATCTGTAGTACTCTCTCCTGTAGCAACATAATCAGGTATTCTCTCAGCTTCTTCTTTCATTCTTTCTGAAACTATTTCTGTATTAAATGTTTTATTAGTAGACTCAGGAATCATATCAGAAGAAATAGGTATTTTTTGTTGCACCTGTGTACGTGCAATATTAGTATTAACTCCACTTAAATATCCTGTTATTTGATGACCTTTTGAGTATTCTGTAAGCCAATCATCTTTAAGAGAGTCTAGGTCAGACATTACATTATTATATTTAAGTTCTATTTCAGAAATATCCGCACCTTTTTTAATTTTATTGTTAAGTTCATTTCGTAAAATAACCATATAGTTATATACATCACTATATTCTTTAGCGTGTTGAGTCACTTTATCAATCTGTGCACCATGTAGAATTCTAGCCGCTAGAACTTGATAAGGTAATTCATGAGTCTTTGATCCTAAATGTTTTAGAAATTGTTCTATATCAATTCCACCAGTTTTCAATTCAGCTATCCATTTCTCAGCACCTCTTTTCATTTGATCAACGGTCATTGGTACATACTCAGGGAGTATATCACTTAAATGCTTATGTGTTTTTATAACATCATTATCATTTATAATTTTATTAAGATTAAGTCTACCAATCTCTTTTGTAGTATCTAAAGGATAGGCAAGCATATGTTCCACCTCTTCAGGTGTCATTATAGGTGCTGGAGGTATTGTAGGCGCATCTGTGAGAGGAATTGAAGTATCTCCATCAGCTACTTGTTCATGTTTTCTACTTTCATACTTAAATTGAGTATTGCTTTTCTTATTAAATTTAGGTTTAGGAGCAGAAGCTTTATCCCAATATGTAACTTTTCCTCGAACTAATACTCTTTTATCAAATACTATAGCTTCTTCTGCACTTCTGATAGCTAAACCATTCTCTACAACCCTAAATAAATGATCATCTTTAGGATTAAAATTAACTTCTATACCTTCAAATACAGGTTTTGTTTGGATTATATCTCCTCTAGCTGTCATTGCTGGAAATTTAGTAGATTTTCCAGATGCTATGGAATAACGTGCTTCTTGATTAACTTTAAATTCTACATTTCTTAAAGTTACTGCATGATCATATCCAAGAACAGTTCCCGGTGTTTGTGTATTTTTAGAATCCTTATGGACAGTTACTAAGACTCTTTTACCTGCTTTAGTATTTAACATATCAGCAGGTGCTATAGTAGGACGTACTTCTACAGTAGTATTGGGTGGTAACTTTCTATTAGCTTTAAATTTCTTTTTGACTTTTTCACTAGAAATATTCTTTAAAGTTAATTGACGTTCAGTTACAAAAGCTTCGGGAGGTAGTTTTTCTTTAGGTATTGGAGGTACTGTTGGATTTTCATACTTAAATCCTCCCACATCGACTATAGGAGGAGTATCCCTATGAAGAGGAGGAGCCATCTCAAGAGGTTCAAATACAGTCTCAACAGGTTTCCCTGTTTTCTCTTCTTTTATTTTATTTTTTAAACTTTGAATTCCTTCCTTAATAGAAACATCTTTATCTGGTTTAACAATTTCTTTAGGATACAACTCTTCAAAATCTCGTTGAAGTCCTTTTAATGAATTTAATAAGCTTTTAAAAGGTTTAACATCTGTTAATTTATCTGTTACGAATGCTCCAGTTTTGTATAATTTCTTTCCAAATTTTAGTAAAGGTGGAACAACTAATTTAGCAGTTGTTTGGAATGAAGCAGTAAGAAGCATACCGTCCACAGCATTCCTCCAAGTCCTATCAAATATATTTTCATTTTCTGATGCTGCTAATTTTCCAATAATACCATCATCTATACCAAACATATCTCGAAGTACTGATGAAGTTCTCCAATCGGATGGAAGAGTTAAAGACTCTCCAACACCCATTTCAAGGACGGTTTTAATTGCTGGTAAAGAAACAAAACTTTCTAAAGCAGGGATAGTCTTACTTATAAATTGAGCTGGTGCTACGTATGCTCCCACAGCATAACTAAATCCACCTTGTGCTATACCACCTGCTATGTTTCCTCCAGTAGTCTCAGGTCGAGGTGGTTCGTTCAATGGCGACCATTTATCCATCATAAATGCTTGATAGGCCATATGATTGATACCTTTTAATTGATCATACCCATGATATATAGTCCAATCAAACCAGTTTTTTTCCTCTTTATTTGCTATTATTGCTAATTCTTTTTTTAATGCTTGAGTTATTGAAGATTCTTTACCTGTTGAATTTTCTCTTTCTTCTATGTAACTTAGTAATTCTTTAGCAGTTTTACCTGCAAGAGATGGATCTTTATCAGTAGAATTAGGATCAAATTTTCCTGATTGATTAATGAACCCTTCTAAAAATGAGGATACGGCCTGTTGAGTTTGTACAGGATCAATTTCTTTAAATATTTTTTCTTTAGGTTCAGCTTCTTCAACATCAACAATAGGAATATCCTTTGTTAGTTGTGCTGGAGATTCTTGCATCTGACTAACCATTAGGTCTTGTTGATCAGAAGAAGGTGTGATAGTAGGAACATTATCAATAGCTGCTCTCTCATCACTCCCCGGAGGATATACATCATCCAATTCTTTTTGTTCTAATTCTACAGGACGAGCAGGTGCGCCTTCAATATTTGGGTCAGGGAGTGTATCAGTTGAATTATCTGTTAAAAGTTCTGCCATTTTTCTCCTAATTTAATTGCCAATTTGTAGAAATTCATCTATATTATCTCCTACTTTTCCAAACCATTTTGCATTTCTGTCTCTTAATTCTACTTTTGTCTGATTTTGAATCGTCTTATTTATATTGGTAGTAGATGTATTAGTTCCAGTATTTCCAGTATTTCCAGTATTTCCAGTAATATTAGATATTTCCCCAGTCCCAGATATATTTAAAAACTTTATTTTCTTCCATAAGTCAGTCTGAGTTCCTTCAGATAGCATATAATTAAAGATTTCTTTTTCTTTATCATTAAATATAGGTTCGTTATCACTTGATACTGCATCTATACGATATAATTCTTTTAAATCTCCGCCAGACGTTTTTCCTGACATATTTTTCACATATCCTTCTAATACTGCTCTTCTGATAGGATGATTCCGTGGACTTGCTCCTACTCCAAATATACTAGGCCACTTTCTTTTTAATGTTTGATCGAAATTATGAAGATGTGTATTTAAGGTATGAAATATGTTTAAAGAATCTCCATCTAAAATGGTATCTATACCTTGATCAGCAGATCCAGTAACTAACAATCTTAAAGATGTTTCTGCACTATCAAAAGTACTTTTTGTACCGTACTGTTCATCTAGTACTTGTAATGAATTATCTTGAATTCCATCCATCAAACTATTTAACCTTGTAAAATGGGAATCAGAAAGTTGTTTACTTTCATAAGCAGTATATATATCATTATTAATATCTTTTATTTCTTTAATAGGATTTCCATTCTCATCAAATAGTTTATCACGTGAAATGTTCTGTAAAGAATCTATTTTCCTATTCAGACTCTCATATGTCGTAAGATTAGACTGAACTGGTTTACCTTTATCAGCTTCTATTTTATTTTTTCTTTGAGTTTTTATAGTTCTTATTTTTTGTCTAATTTTAGAAATTTGTGTGCCATTACGTAAAGGTGATGTAGTTGATATAGTATCTGTATTGTCACTATTAGCTGATAGTACAGTCATAGTGTATGCTAAAATTTTATTAATCTCATCTACCTCAGTAGTGCTTCCAGTCTGAAGAAAAGTATCTAAATGATTATTAATTAATGTTTCAGTAAGACTTCTTCGTTTATTACTATGTGCTGTTTGTTCTTGTATTTTTTTTAAATTAACGGTTTTCCTTTTTTCTAATTTACTATCATCTAATTTATCAATTTCAGCATTTTGTAAATCTCTTTTTAATTTGTATAATACATTTTTACTATCAGTAAATTTCTTTTTAAATTCTAGGTATCCTTTCCATTCATATCCCACTTCCTCTTTATTTATAAACCTATCTTCTAAGTCTTTTAACTTTTGTATTACGTTTTCTATTTGTAATTTTTTATTTTCATAACTTTTTGTTGCAAATATACTATCATTTGTAAACTCTTCGTTTATTTTGTGCATCATTTGAAGAGTCTCTACTTTCTCTTTTTCTTGATCAGATCCTAATGGTTGTTTAGTTCTTTCTACGGCTATTTTTTCTTTCATTAATGCTTGTAATTCTTTTTGTAAAGAAGTAACAGTCATTCTTCCTGTCATAGTACTACCATCGTATAATGGACTTGATGGTTTGTTTATCTCTTCACCTAGATTCTCTATAATTTTACTAATTTGATTAGATCCTTTAGCACTTATACCTTCTTGTAAGAAGCCTCTTACTAACCTACTTCCATTTTGTTGTTTTAGTAAAAGGGTTTTGGCATCTTGATTCTTAGTCTTGTTTTTCTGAACATTCCATGCGGCATCTCTTACTTTATCAAGTAAAGTTAATAGTTCTTTAGCCTTATCTTTTGTACCTGTAGCAACTAATAAAGAGACTCCATCTTTAGGACTATCTTTTAAAAAGTGATCTATGGTGGTATACAAACCATTGTGAGGATTCAAATTATTAGGATCACCTCCTAATGCAGCTTCTTCTAGTAAGTAACCTCTGTAAATATCTAGTATTCTTAAATCTGCCTCATCTCTAGTTTCACCTGTAGCTTCTCTAAATTTCTTTCTACTAGAACCAACCCACTCTTGTATAGTTAAACGTCTTAGTGGATATTGATTCCTAAGTAATTCATCGGCTTTTACATTTTTTTCTGTTACTTTGTACTTTTTGAACCATTTAGCACCTTCTGAATACACACTATCATAATTTATCCTATTTCCTTGTTTAGCTAGGACATGTTTTATATATGGATTTTTAGTGAGTAAGTATTCTAGATCTCTTATTCTAGTATCTTCAATCCATTCTCCTAAAAATGTTGGAAAGTCTTTATCAAAAGGTACTCTTTGAGTAATTTGTTCTCCTCTTAGATCTGTTACAACCGTAGGAACTCCCAATTGTCTATTTTGTAACCATTCTCTAGCTTTCGATTCAACTGCACCTTCAGAATTATCTTTTATTTTAGAATTCCATGTTGATAAAGATACTTCACCCTGTTTTAAATGGAACCCGTGCTCCATTTGCTTTAATAATTTAGGATTATCTTTTCTAAATTTTATACTTTTTAATATTATATCTCTTGCAGTACTAGAATTCCATTCTTTATTAGAAGCAGCCATCTCTCTTCCTAGTATTTCTGCTGAATGAATATTTTCTTTATCTACCTTTCTCTCTGCTAGGTCTACTGCTCTATCATATTCTAATTTACTTCCAACACCCTGTACAAAAGTCGTGCTCAAGCTGAGTAGTTGATTAGCGACATCCTTTTTTCTATTGTATGCTGATTGAATATCACTAGCATTTATACTACCTTGAGGATTTATTTGTTTAGTGCTAACGCTAGGTTCAAATCCTTGTTGACTAACTAATGATTGTTCTGCCATTTATAATATTCCTTTCTACCTATAACCCATGGGATTTCCAACATTTGTAGGACTTGAAGTTTCTGGTGATCCAAAGTTTATATCTTTATACTTATAGTATGTTTGCATTGAACTCAATCCTGAATTAACCATTGATAAATACATAGCTGTTCTATCAGTACCAGTTGGAGGTGTTAAACCAGCTATAGCATACTCCATATTAAGTCTATCTGTTTTAAGTCCTTCCATTACTGATTCTTTCTTAAACAATGTATTAACTCTTTTAATATTAAAATCTTGTTTGATAGCTTCAGTACCTCGTAAAATATCTCCAGATGTTCTATTCATTAGAAATTTAGTACTAGCACCTCCAATAAGATCTGCTGATGCCAATGTACCTTCTAATCTTTTCTTTTTTAAAGCTTGTTCAAATAATATATTTTGTTCAATTTCAGCTTCTCTACTATCTGCTCTGTCTATTTGAGATAGTGTATTTAATGCTATACCTTGCTGTTGTTTGAACTTTTGTATACCTAATATTTTAAGTTGTTCTCTTCTTTTTCTTTCTGCTTCTTCTGCCTCCTCTTGGGCTATTTGGCCTGTGTAAGCACCATATAAAGACATACCTAATTGAACAGCAGCCATTACTGCTGCCGCAGTTCCCATACTTATTGGTTCTGCTAAAGTCATTGGACCTTCATAATCGAAGGATTTTTCGGATTCTTTAACTAATTCTCCTTTTTCATCATCCCAATAATATACAACTTCTGTATAAATTTTCATCTATATTCTCCTAGATCTCATGTGTAGGAATCCTTCCCATTCTGCACTTTGGAATGCACAAGGTAAGTATTCATCATTAGTTAAAGAAACTTTACAATTATACGAATTAGAAAGTATCGAACTCTTAAATGTTCCAGATAATAGTTTGTATTCACCAATCTGAGAACTGTTGGTTATAAATCCACTAAATGTTTTATTGTAAGATTTACGAGGTGTTATTGATTTAGTAGATCCTACATTGTCTGGATCAGGAACATTAATATTATATGGGGAAACATCGACACTTAATTTGAAGAATCCAGTATTATTATATAATATATTTATATTCCTTAATTGTAGTTTTGCAGTTTGTACTGCGGTATCCTCTGCTTTATATAGAAACCTAGTGAATTCATATTTGAATATAAATGGTACACCTGCATATATAGTATCTCCTGCTACTATCCGTGTATCGACATCTGCCTGTGCAATCTTCTGTGCATTCTGATTTACATATACTATATCAGAAGGTAATTCTATAGTAGGAGTAACTACAGCCACAGTTCCACTTGTACTTGTAGAAAAGCCTATTGTAGGTAGAGAAGTATAACCACTTCCCTTATTAGTGATAGTTACAGTAGCTATCTCACCGCTTCCTCCTACAGTAAAAGTTCCTGTAAATCCAGTTCCTCCACCTCCTGAAATATTTAAATCACCTGCGGTATATCCTGTTCCGGCTGTAGTAATTGTAAGATCCTTAACGCCTGTATAAGGAAGATCAGAGAATGTGTCTACACTTGTAGAAGATTTTATCTTTACTCTTCTATCTAGAAGAACTGGAGTCTTATCTTCCATAACTGCAACAGAAGAGTCGGTAGAAAGATTTACATTTTCTAAATATACACCATCTGGTCTACTAATTAATATCTGTAATGTTGAGCCTATAAATTGACAGTTAAGTATTTCATCAGTAAAATTCCATACTGACCAAGATGATTGAATTTTATCTTGAGCTTGCCAATAATATTTATATATGTATAAATTCTGTTTTTCTGTACTACTCTGACAAACTAGAATTGACTCGTTACTTGAAGATACTAAGTTAGTTATTTTTCCCGGTATATATTGTGGAACATGAGAGGTTATTTCCACAGCATCATTCACTTCTTTTCTATTATCTACAAAATATTCTCTAATACCAGAGAATTCTCCTCTTTGAAAGGCAAAGAAAACATATCTTCCTACTGACACAGGTTTAGCACGTGCATCTGTTTCAAATTGGGTAGTAACATCTATAGAAACAGTAGCGGGAGAAAGAGAGCCTTGATCTCCTAATCTAAACTGTTGAAGTTCTGAGAAGAAGAGAAGTGATTCACTAAAAGGTACAGCATGTTTAAGAAGAGAGACTTTATCATTTGATACGGTAACATCTATCGGGTTACTATCTAAACCAGTTATCACAGTTAGAGGGAAAAAGTTGTAATAGTTTCCAGCCTCACTAAAAATTACATTCTCATCATTTAAAAATCCAATTCTATTTTTATGGAAAAATATGTCAGTTATTGTACCTCCCACAAAAGATGGAAATGGATTACCATTATCATCACCAGCTAATCTTGCATTCCATCCAATTCTTGAGTAGTCAGTATTAGAAACACTATCAACAGTCCTACTTGCATCTGTAGTATTAGTAACTGCTTCAAATACAAATGTTATTCCTAAAGGATTTGTAGAAGTTATTTTAGAATCATCAAATAACCTGACTAACCTATGTGGCATAGTCTCGAAATCAAAATGTTGATCTAAGGATGGTCCGATACACTCTTTCCATACTCCTTTACCTAAATCATCTGCTTCATATTTAACATAGAAATCATCTTCTTGTTCAGTATCATCTCCTGATACTTTAGTAACAAAATCTTTTGGGACATTCTCGGCAGGTAAATAACTAAAACTACGAACCGAACCTTCTCCTATTGCACCCTTTACAGCAAATATATCTGTATCACCATGAGAGTCAGTTGTGGTAATGGAAAAATCTGAAGTATGTTTGAAATGTAATACACTACCATTTAGTGTACAAGTCATACCTGAAGGCATACCTCCAACATCATCAAATCCATTCCAATGATCTGGATCAGCATCACCATCTTCGTTTAAATTTTCTGCTGGTTTTCTACCACCAAAACCTGTCTTTTTTAACTCTGCGGCATCTGTGGCATCGAATGATCCCCATCCAGTTCCATCAAGAGCACCGTCTCCCTCTTTTAATACTTTTGCAATGGTATCAGTACCAATATATTCTTGGTTTGTTACTGGTTGTGTGGCTGGAGTTTGATAAGCAACTTTATAAAATGTACTACCAACTTTAATTTTAATGACATATTTACTATTAAATCCACCTTGTTTAACATATACTAAAGCTTCATAAGAACTAGAAGCTAGTCCATCTGAGCCACGTGAAGATAGGTAACTTCCACTATCTTGACGAGATGTTTTATTATCTGCACCAGCACGTGTGACTACTTTATTATTGGAAACAAAAAAGGTGGTATCGGTAACTGTAGTAGCCTTAACTTCGGTTGCAAAGTCGGTTACTTCAGAGAAATACGAAAGGTGGGAATCGGCTAATGTAGCAAAGGTTGGAGTTTGAGCATTATTACTTCCTTGCACAGGCATCTCATTACCTGCACTATCAAATATTTTTAAGAATTTTGTTGTTCCAGATTTACCTAAAATAATAGTATATGACTCATTCTCATCTCTACGTATAGAATGAATAAGGTAAGAACCAGTAGGTGTAAAATTTAATTTTTGAACTACCTCACTACCCGGTCTTTTTTCTAATCCTTTAGCTACTGAAGCAAGTCCATTCTCTTGAACTTCCGCTTGTGAAGGTAATCTTATTTCTGGTGGTTGTTGAGATATACCATTAATAAGATTGGGTATTGATTTGGAAACTAATGCCATATTATGTTAGTGTAGAATTAGTTGTATTTATGTGTCTATCTAAATGACGGTAAGTATCATACTGATCAAATATAGTATAATCTCCTACTTCTGCTTCTGCTTCTCTCAGAGCAAAAAGAGCATTCTGTTCTTCATCTGCTTGAAGTTGTGAAAGAGTTGATGATCCTAAAATATTTTCTTGAAATTTTCTAGCGGCTCTTAGAGTAATAAACCTTCTAGCGTTCTCAGGAAGTTCGTGGAATTCTAAAAGAACTACTATATCTGTTTCAATATCTTCTGTAAATATAAAAGAATTTTTAACTCTATCATATAATTTCCTATCTCTTTCAACTACATCTGTATCATAATCTCTAAGAACTGAGGTCACATCTACTTTCAAACAATTTAAAGGTAAATTTATTATACCGTCTGAGTTTTTTGATAATGTGTATCTGAGATCTGTATTAAAAGTCCATCCTCTTGATTGTACTTCTCTACTTACATTATCTAAAGTAACTTCAGCAATTTCTGCTTCCTGTAATCCTGATCCTAATGTGTTTACAGGTGCTTCACCTATACCAATTAGAATTGAATTGACAGCATCTAATTTTGAAGTTGATGTTAGTGTTGCCATATATTTATATATAAGAAAAGAGGGCAGAGCAGGAGGCAATGGAGAGAGGAAGGTCCACTCCGTTTGGAAGAGAACCTCCTGTTGCCCTCTATTTAGATTAAGATGCCGGAGCCGTAAGTGCTACTGCCATTGCTGGACGTAGTACGTTATGACCCATTGCATACCTAGAAACAATCAAAGTACCTTGGCGTTCAATCTGATATTCAGACTCAACGGAAAGATCCATCAGTTTCACAGTAGCTACAGCATCCTTGTGCATAACTATAGCACGAACTTTTAAAGATTCGTCCTCTAAGTTTACAGTAGAAGTCGCATCTCGACCCGCAACAGGGCCGTTATTACTTCCATCATTTACAACACCAGAATACTCTGCTGGTAAATTATAATGAGCAGCCCTACCTGATCCTGCCGTGTTTGCAAGTGGTGCTTGACCAGTTGAAACAGCAGGGTTAGCGGTATTCCACAATGAACCTGTCCATGCCGAAGCACCTAAAGATCCAAGATGAGGAGTTCTAACTACAGGAATTCCTGCAATCATTGGAAGATCAATATCTTTAACTGATCCGCCTCCACCAACATCTCTATTAAACATTGTCAAAGCTGAGACAGCTTCACTATTTGATACTGTCTTAAATAATGAGTAATATTGATCGGTAGCCATTACACAAATAAGATCTTCAAGAGGTGCACCCGCACTTTCTAAGACACGCTTGGCTTCGATTAAGCCTTCCATGAAATAGGCGGCTTTCTTTGAATTAGCGAAGTTAGCCGCAAAAGCTACATTCTCTGTAAAATCTTCATCTGTAAGTTTAGTAGAAGCAAGAGGATCGTAATCTTGAATTAGTTTACTTGCTCGTTGCTGATTAGTTGACAGTGCCGCTTTTACAGCCATACGAAGGATATTCTGGTCAGCCGCTTTTGCAAGAGCATAACCTGATTCCTGTGTATAGACCGAACGAATGTCAAAATGTTGCATAGCCTCATCAATATTAGGGATGAATTGAGCAGCTATTAAAAGATCATCAACAGAGACTACCCTTTCTAGATTTTTCGATACCACATCCGGCATGATCTCATTACCGGGTGTATGGTATTCTGCATTTCGGTACTTCCCTGTTATAATAAATTGTGCAGATTTACCATTCTTAATTGAACGGACTCGGCAATGGTTCATCATGATGTTTCTTGTTTGAAACGCTGTCATGACTTCACCTGCGTAAAGTTTTAAATATAAATTCCTTACGTCACCATCTGCGTGGCTTTGACCACTACGTTGAGCAGCAGCATTCAAAGCGTTTGAGGCTCCTTGAAGTGCCATTTTATTCCTTTTTGATTAAAGTTAAGCTAGATTTATTTCCAGCATTTAGTTATAAAAGTCTCCGTTTATAACCACAACTGTTCAATCAAAGTTATCCACCTCAATGGGCTTTATTTACTATGTCTGTAGTATTAAGGAGTGTTACATAATGGATGATTGTGATAATTTAGATGTCACTTCATCCCTATAAGCAGGGTCTTTTTGATAACGAGGATCATTCATAGCCTTAGTCAGTTGAGCTACGGACTGAAAAGAGCCTACTTTTGTTCCTCCAGTATCACCCTGCAAAAGTGTTGGTGCTTGTCCATCCTCCATCATTCTCCTTGCATGTAAGGATTTGATAGTGAAAACTACATCATCTACATTAGGATTTTCTATAGCACGGTTAAAAGCGTCTATTTCTTTTTCTGGTAATGCATTACCTGCCCATTCTAATAATGAATTATATTCATCTAATCCACCTACTGCTTCATGAGCTTGAGCAACTGTTTGATCTGCAATAGCTTGCTGTCCAGCTATCCATGTATCTACTACATCTTGAGAGAGTCCTTGCTGTTCTAGTTCCCCATAAGATTGATCACTTATTGTTCCATTTTGAGCATATTCATATGCGTATTTATTAAAATCTATTCCTTGTTTTCCGAGTGCCTCACTTACTTCATTTATAGAGGCATTTTGAGGAGATGAGGAAGGTTCTTTAACTTCTACATTTTCTGTCTGATGAGTGTCACGTGAAGATAATTTCTGTTCCAGTTGAGAATAAGCTTCTGCTAAATCTTCTGGACTCTCAAATTTTTCAGGCAACCATGTAGGTTGTCCATCATTACGTGGTACACTCTGGACTCTTTCAGCTTTATCAATCATCTCCTGTATATGTTCTTGACTTTCAGGAGCTTGATCTTCGTGTGTTTCTATTACGTTTGTATCTGCCATAATTTCCTTCCTTAATTAGGTTGTCGCATTGCTCCTTTAGCAAGTTCGGGTGCTACATCAGTTGCTACTTTAGCTACCATTTGTTGTTGCATTGCCTGTTCTTGTTGTTGTTGCATTGCTTGTTGTTCTTGTTGTTTCTGTTCCTCGGTTTTCAACAACCCTTGAGAATCAATCCCAAGTGAAGCCGCTAAACGATCAATATACTCACCTACATTTAACTCTCTCTGAACTACTTCAGGTCCAAGAGGTGATAAATGTTGTAAGAATCCTGCTAGCTCATTTAAGTCTTGTCCACGTCCAAGTGCCTCAACACCTGTGACTATCATAGGTTTCAAAGACTCATCAGGAAACTTCGGTAACTTCTTTTCCTTTTGCATTTTGTTCATAATGAGTTGAACCAAGGGAAGTTGAAACTCTTGAGATAGAATAGAATATACTCCACCTAATGCTATCTCTAATTCTTGATATGCAATTCTAATTTCTTCTGCTGTAACTCTTTCTGCATCCCTTCTAACTGAAGAGTTCATAAGGAACACACGTGACAATCTTTCTGCTAATGTTCTAATCGTCTCTTGTGCTACACGGAAGTCAGCAGATTTTTGTAACTGTAATGTAGAAACATCTTGATCATCTCCACTTACAATAGCACCATTTGGAGAGTCGGCTAGTGTTTTAATTCTGGTTGATCCATTAGGTCTAACCAAGAATAAAACTTTAGAAGCTGCCGCACTTCCTTCTACTATAGCTTTCGTTAAAGTTTCTAAAGATTTTAAATCTCCAATATATTCTTCTACAAATCCTCTACCGTAATCTTCTCCATCTATATGGGTAAATCTAAGAGCAAGAAAGGGACATTTATTTTTAGGATACGTACCTTCACTTCCGGGTACTACTTCTCCTTCTAATTCTTGATGAACTTTCCAAACTTTACCTGACCAATATACACAAGTATAAAGATCTACAGTAGAATTTGAAATTTCATCTTCTTCTGGTGCGGGAAGTAATTGCTTTGCGTTATCTGGAAGGGATAAAGGAGAAAGAGATTCTTTTATAATTATCTTTAAAACATTACCCATTGAATCTCGTTTAACCACATACCTATCTAATTTAAAGACTCTCATCTTTTCTTTATCAGGTAAATGAATTAAAACATTACCAGCAATAAGTAAATGTTTTAGTGCTTCTGATATAGGAACTCGAAATGCTCTCACTTCAATTTCCTGCATTACCATATGTTCAATCTTTGCTAAAGCCTCTTCAGCTTGTCCTTTTTGTTCTGATACTAAAGCTTCTAATTCGGCATCATCTATAACTAAACGAAAAAAGGGTGCATTAGGGGGAAGTAAGGAAAGTAATAACTTACTAGATAAATTATTTATACCTTCTGCTCCTATAGATTGATAAGGAGTAGGTAGAATTGAAGAGCCTGTATGTCCATCAACAGGTAATAAGGATGGTATGGTTATTTCGGATGCTAATCTTGCTCTATCTAAAAATGTCCAACGACCTGAAGAAAGGTTAGTATACATTCCAGCTACTTTACCTTGTTTTTCCCCTTCAAAGGAATTAACGCTAATAGTTTCCATTAATGATTATTATTTATTAATTTTACCTAAAGAAGAGGTAGGCCGTCTAAATTTAGCGGAACCTCTACCTGATTTTTTACCTTTTTTAGCGGCTAAGAATGGATTATTTTGTCTGAGTTTTCCTAGAGCACCTTTTCCACCATCTCCTATTGCCGTTGCACCTGCTCCAACTCCTTCGGTCATATTCATTGCACCACCTGTAATAGCTCCTAAAGGATTCTTTGCAATTTTTAATACATTACCGGGAACTCTTCCTAATTCATCCATCCCTGCTCCTATTGCTTCTCCAGCCACATCTCCTACTGCTCCGGCAACATCACCTACTGCTCCCATTGCATCTCCTACTGTCTCAGTAGCTGAATTTAATACTGAACCAGCTTCGTTAGTTACTGCTCCTGCTGCTTCACCTACATTTTCTAATGCTGTTTCTGCTCCTTGACCTACTGCTCCGGCAACATCAGCTACTCCTTGAGAAGCAGTTCCAGTTGCTGTACTTGCTATTCCTGATGCTGCTGTTCCTATACCTGAAACACCTGAAGCAATACCTGAAGCTACTCCGGGCATACAACGACTAACTTCTCCATTATATTCAAAGTGTTTAGAATCTGTTTTTACTAGTTGACCATCTAGCCATTGATAATTTATTTCTGTATATATTTTCATTTTAATTTAAGGGAAAATAGAACTGGTAACGAGTCACAACATTAGTCCATTCTTGGGTTTCCTTTGCCAACTCTGCAAAGTAATCTAAATCACTAATACAAAACATACCTACACATTTATTTTCTCTGGCAAATTTTGTAATAGTTTTATAAGCTTCAAAATATCTTTCTGTAACTGTATCTTTATCCACATCTTTAGTACGAGTGGAAGAGTATAATACTAAAGTAGATCTTCCTGTAAATTCATCAGTCTGAAGTTGTGTAAGTACAAGATAATCCTCATCTCCTTCGATCCAAAGATGCATAGTATTACTGAAAGGATTCATTAACCTTTCGTATATACCTTTATACAACTTTTCTAATTCTTCATCTGTGAATTCATGTTCCTTAATTAAACTCTCAAAAGCTATTTCAATATGAGGTTTGTACTTCTTCCAATTCTCTTTGATCTTTCTTTGAGAAACAATCTTTAACATTTACCTTCCTTTTTTTATAAAAATTAATCAGATCGCATACCTGCTAGGTGCTCTGCTTTTCTCCATTTTCTACTAGCACCTCCTGTTCCACTACCATAACCAATTTTAAGAGAGGATCTACCTCCTCTACTTTTCATTCCTTTATTTAATCTAAGAGTGGCAGACTTACCTCTCAATTTACCTGATCCTTTAACTCTTTCAATAGATGAGGAACTACTTCCACCTCCTCCTCCACCTCCGCCTTTATTTTTTCTTAGCTTATCAGCAGGATCTTTAAGGAAATCAATTATATGTCCACCAGTTTCAGTTAGGTACTCTCCTGCATCTCCAACATTATCTAGTACATCACCTACTCTATTGAAAGCATAATTAATGTTTGGTCCGAGTTTACCCATACCTGTGTCTAGACTATCCTTTAAAGGTTGGAACGCACCAAACCCTCCTGTCTGTTGAGGTAAATTTATCATACCTAAGTCTGATATTTTTCTACCCCATTGATCTAGTCCTAATCCTGAAGAGGTTGATGATAGAGTTTCACCTGTCCAATCAGTAAACATACTTGTTCTTCCATGAAGTGAGGAAAATAAATTCTGACCAAATGAACCCATCTCAGTAAAAGATGCTCCAAATAAAGCTGCTCTAGAAGCTTCATTAAACACATTAAATCCTCCTTCAACAGCTCCACTTATAACTTCACCAGCACCACCAACAACTTCATTAACACCACCAGATATTGCTTCTCCGGTATCTTTTACAAACTCTGAAAATACACTCATTGTTTTTCTTTATTAATTAGGCACATTTAAAATGTTAATATTATTATCTTCTGTTTCAAAAGGTTCTGCTTCATAAGTTGATTTAATCAAGTCAATAACCTTTTGCTGTCCTTGTAAGTATCTTAAATCTTCTAAGGTTGTACGTAATGGAGGTATTTTATCGGGGAATGTATCCTCTAACCAATTAATTAATTCTTGATTAGTTCCGTGATTACCTATTTTATTATGTAACATATTAAATTTTTTCTCTATAAAGGTTGTTTTTAAGGAATTTCACATGAATTCCCTGTACATGCCAACTCTTGAGATGAAGTAGTTAAATCAATAGTTTCATAATCAGTAAGTTTAGACCAATTAAGAGTAGGCATTCTCTTACTTAAATCTCTGTATTCCTTTTCTGAACATTCTTGATAAGGTGCTTGTTTATACACATGATCAGAGTAAGGAAGAAAACTAATCCCAGATATATCATCGAAATTATCATAAATAAAAGCTCCCACTTCAGGCCACTCTTCTTCTTTGACTGAAATTGTGCATGATGGTTTGTGTTCACACCAGTATTTTGCATATACTATCCATAGTTTTAGTTGTTCAATAGCAGTTAATTGATTCCGCATAATAGATCTGGAAGGGGATTTAATTGGAAAGGAGAATACTGAGACGTTACTAGGATTAGTAATATCAGGTTCAACAGGCACTCCCTCCTCTATCATATACTTAGCAATAGGATCACTAACATCTGATCGAACTGTCCGTATGTAATATGAAGAGTGACGAGCATGAATCCCACTAGCTGAATCTACTAATTGAGAAACAGTGCCAGAAGGTTTAACACATGTTATTGAACTTGAAGGATTTATATTTAATTTCTTACTCCATTCATTATTTGTTTTTATAGTTTCCTTTTTAAGGACATTTAATAGAGTCGGAAGTTCTGATGATAAATTATTTAATAAGGAGTTGTCCATTATACCAGTTAAAGATACTCCCAACAATCTTTCTTCCTCACAATTAGTTCTCCACTCACTATTTAGGTATCTAAATTTAGTTAATGTACTCTGCCATGTACCTAAAGTGGTAGCTAACTTGATTTTTCTCTTTAAATCTTTAATTTTATCGCCAGAACGGACAATTACTTCAGAAAGATTACAGAACTCTCTAGAACGTAAGATGATTTCTGAGCATGGGTTTGTACCAAAGTCATCCCTTTCTTCTCTCCTACCCCCTAATTCAAGACATTTTTTCTTCGCATTAGTCGATGAGAAGATACCTCTCTCTCCACTTTTGGATTCATAGAGCGCAGTCCACTCTCGAAAGAAAGTTCCTACATCAGGTTTGTTATGATAGTTAGTAGAATTATTAGCGAGTGCTCTTTGAGGATTTTCTTCCCACCATCTTCCAGATTTAGCTGTCCTCATTTGATCATCTCCTAAATCTGAGAGACTAATTAAAGCACTTCTTCTTACTCCACCTACCACAACTATTTCAGCTATCTTAGTTATAATATCATGACACTCAATAGGTTTTAATCTTCTACCTCCAGCCTTTTTAAAACTATCAACAGTAAATTTAAACAAGGAATCCAGAGGTTCAGGTCCACTTGCTCTACCTCCAAATGTTTTAAGTGCTGATCCTGCTGGTCTAACTTTTGATAAATCCCATTCCGGTACAACTCCTACATAGAGTAAAGAAATTAGTTCTCGGTAAGCTTTTGCCCATCCAAGTTTGGAATCTCTAACTTGTATTAATGTATCAGTAGGATGTATTTCATTAGGTATGATAGGTAGTTTCTCAATATACCTAGCTTCAACTGAGAAGCCTACTCCAGTACCGTTCATTAGAACATATAATATTTCATCAAATGAACGTGGAGAATCTATATGTAGGTAAGCACAATTATAACCTGCAATATTTTCTTTATCTAAAGCCGGACCTGCTGTCATTAAGCAACGCATACTAGGCATTATCTCAAGATTTAAAACTGCACTTTTCAATTCTTTTAAAACTTTAGGTGTGACTTGATAATTGCATGTCTTTTCTAAGTGTTCTCTGAAGAAATTAAAATATCTACATACTGTCTCTTCCCAAGTCTCTCTTCTTTTCTTTTCATAATCCCAACGTGAATATCTAGATAGATGAATGTACTGTTGGTATTGTGTAGGTAGATATTCGTCATTCATTTCTTTCCCTTTCTCTTTTTATTAAAAATTCAATATACGTTTTTGCTTTTAGGAGATCATTCACACCTCCTTTATGTTGGTATCTAGAGACATACTTTATTACGTTACCTTCCAAGAAGTCTAACTCATTCTTAGTTATGTACTCAATAGGTTGGATAGCAAAGCCTACCTTATCATAATGTTTTGGGTTAGTTACTTCCTCATCTTCGTAGACTTCTACATAGGATTGTGTCTGAGCGTCCCATTGCTGACAAGCTTTTGTTCTTTTTAGAATATCTTTAATATTCTGTTGATCATTGGTGCCTGTCTCCTTCATTGCTCTCTTCCACCGTTCTACTCTTTCTTCGGTGCGTTCTCTTTCTTCTTGATCTGCTGAATAATTAGTCATATAATTTTTCCTTCCTTAAAATATTTTGCTTTACCTTGTGGAGTCCATAAAACTATTTTATTATTATCAAAATTGTACTCACCATGTCTAAGAATTCTTGCCATTCTTGCATTACGAATTCCATCCTCTAAAGTTTGTCCAGATTTCAAATAAGATTCTAGTACAATCTCCCACATATCTAAAACTGAACCTGTATTTCCGTCCAAAATTTTTCCGGCAGATATTGGTCCTACTCCTTGACATCCTTTGTAGTTGTCAGTTGAATCACCAACCAATGTTTGATAGAAGAATTTGTAATCTGCTTTATCCTCATCCCAATCAAAAATACATTCTTCTTTAAAATCCCAATGCTTACCCGGAATTGTTAGTAAATCTTTATCTTGACTAACTATAATTCTTTCATCTTTAGATGGTGTAGTTGCAAGGATTCCTATTACATCATCTGCTTCTAACCATTTAACAACTTTAAAAGGATAAGTTTCTTTACAATAATCTAAAGCAGGTATAAAGCACATAGGTTTTCTTCCACCTTTTCTATGACTTTTATACTCAGGATTAACTTCTTTTCTATAATTATTTTTATCACTAAAACATAACATTACTTTATCTGCTTTAGTTGCTTCTTGAACATTATTTATTTGATCATCAATGATTGTTTTAACTTCTGCCATATCACAATGTAAAGTCCAAGAATCACCTTCCCAATTAATTTCTCTTTCAGAAAGACGAGTAGCCTTGTATACAAATATATCTGCATCAATTAGTAATTCTCTCATTATTCTCTTCCTTTTCTAAGATTACTTTATTTACATATGTTCTTTGATCCATTAGATCATGACGATATGCTTCATACATATTAAATGAAAAACATGTTATTGTTTTTATATGACTGAATGGTACAATATAAATATATGGAAACTTACATACAAATAAATAATCAAAATCTCCCTGTTTGTATGGGTCGGAAATCAGTTTACCACTTTCATGTTTATTCCTTTTTAATTTTACATTCTCTCTAGTTGAATGTTTCACTTGAACAGTTACCCAATCTTTTTCACCTTTAACTAAAAGATCAAAGGATGCTGAAGTATCTAAAGGAGTACACATAGAATAATCCCACATGTGTAAAAGATACTTTACTAAAGCTTCACCTGCTAATCCGAATTGAGTAGGATTAATGTGTGACTGCCCAACTGGAGCCTGATTTATATTCTCCTGTGAGTGGAATCCTGAATTTATATTTCTCTCCTGCAATGGAGATTGCTTTAATTCCAAGTTCTCCAATTCTTTTAACATACTTTCCTTTAACTGAAAGTTGTACTTCATCATGCACGAAAGCTACTTGTGCATAATCTTCTCCGTACTTAAACTCTTTCTGTAGTAGGGAGTGCATCTCAACAATCCATCTTTTACAAATGATGGCTCCTGCTGATTGAAGTAATGTATTAAGTGCTGAATGAGAGGATCGTACTGGTACTTTCCTACCATCTAACCCTATGATAAAACCCTTATCGGCCTTCTTTTGAACTGCATCTCGTAAAGCTTTAAGAGCAGGTATCTTAGTTAAAAATTCTTTCTTTAATTTCGCACCTTCTCCTTTCCCTTTCCCCACGATTTGACCAATTTTTTCATTTCCTGCGCCATACAGAAACCCATATATAAAAGTCTTTGCTTGATCTCTTGTAGATAATCCTGCGGCTTTTTGATTAGTCGTATGAATATCGCCTTCCAGTAACATCTTACCGTATGCACCATCATCATACCTAGCAAGGTAATGGCTAAGACAACGCAATTCCAAACCTGATACATCAATGCCCAAAAGTTCCATCTCTGGATCTGCTCGAAATAATGTTCGGCATTCCTTCCCATAGGGTGCGTTAAGATTCGGAACTTGAGCGAGGTTTGGATGCGAGTGAGAACACCTCGAAGTTTGCGCTCCCATTGTATTAACTTTTCCATGTAGTTTACCTTGATTACAAAGTTTAATCCAAGCTTGATTCCCCTCTGCTAATTGGGCAATCCTTTTATTTAACATAAAATACCGAGACATCAATTTTGCTTCTGGATATTCTAATTTATTTAAAACAGTTTCATCAATTTTAGGTTCATTGGAAGGTGTGAATTCTCTAGGTTTCCACCCTCTTAGTTCCTGCAATCGTTTAGCTATATGCTTACGAGAATTAGGATTAAAATCTACAATTTTTATTTTTGAATATGTCCCATTCTTTCGTAGACCTTCATCTATTATCCATGATCCAAACACCTCACCTAATTTCTTAGCTAGTTTAGATCGTTTATCAGCTAACTCACTATAAAGTAGGACTGCATTTTGTTCATCAAAAGTGAAGCCATGCTCTTCTTGAGCTAGACAGATGTTGGATATTTGATGTTCCATTTTAATGGTATCTTTAGGTGGGAAATTTGCAATGAAACTTTCATATAAAATCTCAGTTAAATGAACATCATTTACACAATAATCTCTCATTTCTGGAGTAAGTTCCTTAAAGGCATCTTCTTGTTGATTATATGTACCTTTAAATGAACCTAATCTCTCTCCCCATGCTTTTAATGAGTGACTTCCCCAAAGTTTAGCTTCAATTTTTCTAACCTTTGAATCTGATTCTCTAAGATTTGGGTGGATTAATCTTGATAGGATCAATGTATCTAAAATCTGATCTATAGGGATAGTAAATCCATGTAGATTTTTTAATACAATTAAATCAAAACCTAATATATTATGACCTATTATTTTTTTATCTTTCAAATCTTCCAAAGCAATTTTAATATCTTCTTTATTTTCTGCTATGACAAGATTTCCTGTGGATATGTTACGGTACACAATTAAATGCACCTTAGTAACAGTATCTAATAGACCATCAGTTTCTATATCTAAAATAACCTCTTCCATTTTTACCCTTCCAATTAAAAGTCTTTATTTTCTTCTTCCTCTTCGAGTGTAAAATTTTCTTGAGATACTTCAATCATTCTTCCAGTATCTTTTGAATACTCTAAAGCATTACAAATTCCTGTCTCTCCTGTCCATCTGTTTTTAAGTATTCTAACAGTAGTTAGGTTAGGATTATCCTCACTCTGTTGATTCCTCTCACAACCTATAACAATATCAGAGAGTTGTGCAATCCCATGCGTTCCTCGTAACTGATTGAGTGAAGTTTGTACTCCTTCCTCATGTCCTCTGTCTCCACTTGGTCTACGTAAATGTGATACAAGTATGAGTGCACATTGTAATTCTTCTACCAAACTTCTAAGTTTAGTCATTACAAAGTCCAACATTCTACGTTCATCACCTCCACTTGTTAAACCAGAGATAACTATACTGATATGATCTAATATAATGCAATCACATTCCATACCTCTAACTAAATAACGAATTTTATTAAAGAGGTGATCAGGTTCTACACTTCCCCAATGATCATAAAGAAATAAATTTCCAGTACTCAGTACATTATCAAATCCATCTTTTAATTCTTCTGAGGAACATTCAATATTCTGTAGATGGATTGGTTTATTTAAATATAATCCAATAAATCCAAGTGCTGTCCTCTTATTATTCTCTTCTAAAGCAAGATAACCTAACTTGTGACCTTGTAACATACAATGATAGCCTATCTCTCGACATACTTGAGACTTACCTACACCACTTCCTGCTGTAATAGTAACAATCTCTCCTCTTCTCATTCCTTGAGTCATATTATTCAATCCTGAGAAAGGATAAGGAAATGCTTCTATATTCTCTTCGTTGGAAATTAAATGCCATAAGTCTCTTCCATCGACAATACCATCAGGTCGCCACACTTGAGCACCCCAAATAGCAGATATTATCTCTTTCTCTCTACCATCTTTTAACATTTCACTTGCATCTTTTAATGGTAGTATTGCTATCTTAACTTTTCCCGGTGAGAAGAGAGGTACACATTCTTCTATAGCTTTCTTACCTGCTTCATCTTGATCAAACATTAGGACTACTGATTCAAATCCTTCAAGATATTCAATCTCTCTTTGTAAACATCTCTTTGCACCTCCTGCTCCAGAAGCTACTGAAACTACAGGCCATTTGTTACCTTGAGCTTGGGAAACAGACATAGCGTCTAGTTCTCCTTCGGTAACAACTATCATTTTCCCCTTAGAAAAGAGGTTTTTACCAAAAAGATTTGCTTCCTTTGTGTCTCCTATAAAAAGAAAATCTTTATTAGGAAAGCGTAGCTTTTGAGCTACCACTTTACTTGATCCTGACTTACGATAGTTAGCAATCTGTACCTTTTTTCCTTTAAAGGTTCCAGTTTGATAATCCCATTTATTTACTGTGTCCTGTGTGATACACCTTTTCTGTAAGGGTAATGTTTCACCTGACACAAAATCCATTTTCATAGTTTCCTTCCTTTGTGAAATTTTTTCAACTGAATCTTTCATTTGTTGATAACCACAATCCGGTGTGAAACAAAAACCATGACCATCATCATAGATGGCTAAGTTATCTTTTGATCCACAACGAGGACAAGGTACGTGGTTTATACAATTAGAGTCCTCTCTATCTACTCTCTCTCTTCCGTAGTTTTCCATGTTTTGTTATCAAGTCGTGATGTTGCTGTTAATTCTCCTACATATGTATAACCACACTTATGTAAGAATCCTTTAAATTGATCCAAAACTTCGGTTAATGTTTCAGCCTCAAAAGTCATATTTATTTGATCAAATTGATGACCTTTAAAGTTATCTTTAACTCTACATCTAACTTGTCGGAATGTATATGACTCTTCCATCTCCATATCTTCCATTGGAATACTCTTCCTATTATATTTTTTATTAGTCTTATGAACTTGTGTTCCTCTATTAAGAATACCTTTTGTTTTATTTCCTGATGATTTCCTTCTACCTTCAGGTTGTAACGAGTGTGACATTTTCCTTCCTATTTAAAATCTAACCATGATTGAACATCAAAATATGGACTGACCTTAGTCTCATCTACATCATTAAACCCTTCCACCTTTGCTTGTGGGCAAAGAATAAGTAAGGATTTAATTAGATTCTTTAAAGTCTCCCATTGTTTTGATGTGTAGTTTAAACGAGGTTCAAGATCTGTATCAGTAGATACTCCACCAATCAGACAGATAGATATTGATTTATCATCTAGTCCCTCTGTATGAGCACCTATCTCATCAAGATCTCGACCAACCTCAATGATACCATCTCTTTTAATAATAAGATGGTGTATCACATTTAAAAAACCTTTTTGCCTATGTATTTTATTCAATGCTTTGACATCAAGATTTTCTTTAGGTGATGTGTTACTACTGTGAATAATTATGTAACTTGTTTCTTTTCTTTTTATTTTATCCATTCTTTAGGAATTTCTTTATTAGAAAATTTAAAATTATACTTTAACGCCCATTCTTTACAGGTCAAATTTGATCCTTGAACTTTTTTATTCCAATCATAAAAGACCAGCCTAATATCTAAATTAGGATGTTGTTTTTTGATTGCCCTCAAAGTTCGTTGAGCACTTCTTCTAAAGAATCCTTTTGCCTCTATCACAACTCCATTTGGAAGAATGAAATCTGGCTTATATTTTCCTTCAAGGGTATAGCCTAGAGTCAATGTTTCATACTCATAAGCTATATCCCTTTCGTCTAGGAAGGAGCCTAGTCTTTCTTCAAACTGGTTACGAAACCCTTTAGAAGTCCTCATCTTCTGCTTGAAAATCTTCAGAAGTAGAGTCAGAAGAATCTTCAAATCCTTCTTCAGTTTCAAATCCCATATCCGAGATAGGATTGTAAGGGATAAGATTAATAACTTGAACTGCATCCATGTACAAAGTTATTCCTGCTCCACCTTGTACTGTCCATGCAACAGGTCGAAATGAAACTTTAACTTCAGAACCTCTACCTACTGAAACATTACAAGGATTAAGTTTAGAGTCTATCAAACGAATAGTAACTTTCCTTTTTTCTCCAGTCTTGGATTTAAAGAAAGGTTTCTGTTTAAATTTGAACAAAACATCATCACCATCTTCCTTATACGGAGGATCAGCAAGCTTCTTTGCTCCTGACTCTTTTTGAGAATTGTCCATCCACTCATCAATCTGAGCCATGAACTTTTTTGCTTCCTTACGGAGCATAGTAAACGCTAACTGATACTCTCCCTCATCGGAGAACTTAGTATTAGGACGTTCAAGATATGCCCACGCCACTTTACCTTTCGGTGAAACTACTCTATCCATATTTAATCTCCTTAAATGAATAATTATTAGTTTAATATTTAAGTTTCTTTCAACTCAAATACTATAAGGGGAGTTAATTAACTTTTAACAGAAAAAGTATTTAGAATCAAGTACTTCTGTTATATCTAACTCACCTTTCTTTGGTGGATTTGGAACTTGATCCACTACCTCTAATGCTGACTTTTTAAATTCTTCAAGAGCATCAAAGTCTTGGTACAGTTTAACAAATGCTTCTCTTAATAATTGTGCTAACTTTGGAGTGTTTGTTGCATGTGTACCATACGAGTCATGTATCATCTGATATGAGGTGATTCCCTCTTCCACACACATATTAACTGTAAAAGTTAATGCACACGCATCCAACGAGTGTACAAAGTTAGGAGCAGATCCATTAACTGCTCTTCTATTATCTATTCCTGTATCGTCTTCTACTTGTACAGTCGGTTTAATCAGTACTCCATCAATATGTGTAAATATCTTTTTCTTTGAAATATCTTTATACTGTTGATGTATAATCATACCAGATGGTATGTACCATATCAAGGGATAATTTTGTTTACTTACTATACTTGATACTTTTCTAATCCAATCCATTGCTTCCCTTGCACTAACTACCACCTCTGTAATTGAATTCCAAACTTTTGTGGTTATCCAATTAACAGGAATGTACAATGGTAGATTCTTATCCCAAGGCCATTCTTGACCTTCATATATACAATCCCTAATGTACTCTTCCACATAACTTCTACAAGAGAATCTTGTTCCACCATACGGAACAACCATGACAGGTCTTTTGGTCATTTTTCTGTTTATTAAACCAGAATTTAACCATTTTTCTGCCATTTCATCACCATTCTCCATATCTTTTCGTACTTCTCTTAAAACACAGTCAGCAACGTCTTGGTATATATCTTGTGGCTCTTCTCTATTCATAAGATTTGTAGCTTTTCCACCTATCTTACACCTTAACATTGCTGAGTAGTGCTGTAAACCGTTGTTACTTCCATCTAATGCTATCGGTAGACTAGATTTATAACCGAATCCTTCCTTTTTAAATCCTGCCCATTCATGACAGAATGCTAAAAATAACCAAGGATCACCTGTTCTTTTCCAAAATTCACAATCTAATTCGTTTTTGGCTACTCCTATTATCTGTTCTTCATGCTCTTCTACCCAACTTATTCTCTCATCTAATGTTAATTTATCCACTCCCGCACAGTTTGCTCCATGTATTGCTAACCAATCTGCTTGTTCTTGGTTCTCAATAGGTAAGGAATTAGAGAAAGTAAGCAAAGCTTTTGCGTACTCTGTACCTTGTGGAGTCAGAAAGGAAGATACAGTATACTTTCTTCCTCTGAAGTCTACTTGGTAAGGAAAATATAGTCCTTCGTATTTAGAGAACTTTTCTGCCATTGAAATAGTTCGCATAAACTGTAAGATTTTAGATTTTCTCCTTACATTCTCAGCATAACATTCAGAAGCAACAGTTTTCCAATCTATAAACTTTTTGTACATTTCCTCACTCATTTCCTTCTTCTTCATACCTCTCGGTGCTGGACACGGTGGCACAGTCGCTTCACTTCTGTCCGGCATAGATCCAATACTCATTCCTAATTTCCATGCCTCCTGCATCGTTTTAAGAACTTTCCTGTTTACACACCATTTAGTATTCTGGAGGGCATTGACTGAGCTATATTCTTGGCTCATGTCATGATAAGTTATCTCACTTGCTATATTTTTATTACTTGTTTTAATAAATGAGACTCTATGTGTTAAATACCCTCCACTATAAGGAGAAGTCCACTCTTTAGGAGTACATACCATTGGTGAATAAGCCGGACTTAATATTTCACCTTTACTATTTATCTTTTCAATCCATTCTAATGTGGTATCTGTTGGAAGTACAGTTAATTCTTTCTTTTTCCTTCCTTTTGTCATGGTAACTACCTTCACAAGTCCAGTAGATCGCACTAATATGTCCACACACTTCAATCCTACCTGAATACGTTCCGTAACAGTCCAAGTATCCGTCTGATCCACTTCAATCTTGTGTTTACAGTGTTTTAACAGACCATACCTACGATAATGCCTTGATGCTGATCTTTTTCCTACTTGTTTCTTTAAATAGTCAAAATATTGACGATCTCCATCTCTGTAAAGGTTGAACTTTACTTGATCTTCTAACGCTTGTCCTATTTTAAAGGCTAAGTTAGTCAACTTCTGAGACTTTGATATTCCGTCCATCACAGTTCTAAGACATATAAATGCTGATACTTCACTTGGAAGCATTGCTAGAAACGGTGCGGCAAGTGCCTTTCTACCTGCTCCACCTTGTAAAGCTTCACCGATAAACGAATCAATTTTTCTAGAAAATTTATCCACACTTTGCTTCATTAAAAGTATGCCATGAAGAGAAGTTGACTCAGAACTAGAGCTTTTAGCCTCTCTCACTTGTTTTCGGAATTTCTCAATTCCAAATTCAACCATGTCATCTTCTAACTTTTTCTGCTCTTCAAATATGTTCATGCCTTCCTTTTTATTAGATGAATAAAAATAACCAATTAAAACTGACAATATATAGTAGACTTAACATAAATACAAAGTATATTATAATATATCCCATTTCTCTCCATTAAAAGTTATCAATTCCGTCTGGTACATCCTTAACGTGTTTTATATGTATTGCTCCTCCTTCCCAACAATAGAAAAGGATAGTAAATATAGAAAAAAACAATCCCATTAAGAACCCGAACCCAAATATTGCAAAGAATACCAATATATCCGGTATATTTAACATCCACATATTAATTTAATAAATGCGGTCTTAGAATAGGTTGATACTCTACTTTTTGGCTAGAGTCTACCCAAATATTCCATTCAGCACCTTCATTTAGGAGTTTTAACAAGTTCTCAGTCAATTCAAAGGCTACTTGTTCCAACGAAAATTGTGGTGTATCCTCTATCACAGACTCAAACTCTATTTCTCCCTGTGTGAAAAATATACCACTACTATCAGGCATTTCTGAAAATGCTAAATCATAAGGATTTATAGCTTCATTAAGCACATTAAATAAATCTAAATAATTACTAGCTTTGAAAATACCTAGTATGGATCGTTGATTAAATTCACCTTCAATGAACTCTTCATCGCTACGATGCCTTACTATATAAAATTTCATTTATTTACCTTTCTAGCTTGTTTATGTAAAACTTCTAGCCTTTTTAAATGTTCTTTTAATAGCTGTTCTTGTGATTTCTTATCACCTACCTTATCCAGTAAGGCCATATCAGTTCACCTATTTCAGTTTTATGGACTTCAAATCTAGGAGCAGATGGTGATATTACCCTTCGTTCCCTTGCCGATTTGTATAAAGCGTTCACTAAATGTTGAGGATTCATATCTTCAATAGCTACTTGCTCACCTAATGACTCACTATTATAAAATATAGTGAGTTTAGTATTTGTTGTCTCTTCCATATCAGTTCCTATGTTAGGGTTAAAGTAATGAGGTTCGTAAACTAGCTATAGCCGATTATAACCTAAGACTTCCCCTCTGAGTTGTATGCCCAAGTCTTTATGATGTGGACTGTACACTTATTACGTTAATAACCACGATCATCTATTTAATCATTCCATCCTTCATCACTTGCACCACGATCCGAGTCTGGCTCATGATACTTATCTAAGTAGGGAAATTGATAATCCTCATCATCTCCATGAAATGATTTATCCTTTTTATCATCCATTTTCTTGCCTATATAAAATTAATCTAGCTACTTTATGATGCTCTCCGCTTCCACGCATCCCCACCCTGCTATCCACACTAGATTAATAGTTGTTTGGTGGGCAAGGTAGGATTTGCACCTACTATGTCATTCGACATCTGATTTACAGTCAGATTGCTTATCTAGATTGCATACTTGCCCAATCTGTACCCACCCTAGCCCGAACTTACGTTCTCGCACAAGTTTAATGTATTCCCCCGACTAACTGAGCCTTTGGACTTACTGCTTTATAGCCATCTCAGTCGCCTCCACCTACATTCTATATTAGGGATGGAAGTCTGCACTCTCCCAATAGCTGTAGTTCTCCTACTATTACTAGTTTAAATCTGTCCAAGACATCTTAATTTGTTCTTGTACAATTTTTACACCTAAGTTATGTATGAAATCTAAATCTCCCAATGAGAGAGTCTTTTTATTCAGTCTCTCTGCGTAGTCTCTTCCTAATTTATTTGTAGGGTAGATACGTCTCATACCATACTCATGTCTTTCTTGTATGGTAAGTTCTAACATATTCCTTCCTTTCTAAGGTTTAGACTATCTCCATATACTTTCATGTACAGCAGATACATCGAATGGTGTAGGAAAATGTTTCGGATAGTCTACTGATCTGTCAGTACACCATACATTCCACAGAAACTTACATCCTCCTACATCTTTACATAGTTTAATATATTCTATTGCCTTCTTACGCTTCACTGCATCTGAATTGCCAGATGTTTGAAACTTTGAAGGTGTACCAACAGATGCGTCAACATCTGGTAGAAATTTACGGATATTGTGAACATCCATGCACCCTACCTTTCCTGCTACCAATTGGCAAGTAAAACCTGCTTTTGGCAGTCCTAGACCCGGAACTTCGAGGAAAAGAAGAATCATGTCAAGTTCCATATCCTTTTTATTGGAACGTATAATCTGCATCATACGATTGTAAAGATCTTTCCTATTCTTTCTTACATAGTCTAGACCAGTCTTTTTATTTCCCCAAATCCAAGAAGAGTTTAAGCCACGTTTACGATATTCTCGCATCATACGAGGTAACATACTCGTCTGTACTCTGATAGTTGAGAATACAAAAGCTATCACTAATTCTAAGTTTTTAGGACTCGTCTGTGCAAATCTACGAACCATCGGATTATGATGATTGTACATTTGATTCCTTCCTTACGAGTGAGAGTAGCGTGAACATTGCTATTAGGCTTTTTGCTCTCGTTTCCACGATTTTATTGTGGGCGTGGCTCTTATGCTCTCCAAGATGATACACGCTACTAAAATTTACTAGTTCCCATCATAGAGGAATAAACAACTTTAATGTTAAAGTTTAGTTAGAATAGTAGAGTGAACCTTCCAGTTAGAAGGTGAGGACTCTAACCATGATTCAAGTTAGACTGATAACTCTAAACCGGGTGCACTCTCTCCTAGATCATAACTTCACTAGCGAACAGTTTAACACTCTACTAAATTATTATTTATCCTCTTGGTGAATGATACACATCAAAATGTGTAGCTTCTTTTTTTATGCAATGCATTGGATGGAACTTCCTTCCACCATGAATATTTCTCCAACGAACACGTATATCTGAACGGTTGCATTTAAACCTTGCAACTGCTAATCTACGAGCAAATTCCAAATTAATTTCTGAATATGGAACCATTCTTGACATAGACACATATGGACGTGAGTCCTGTGTAGTTGTTAATATTTCTGCTGTATTCATATATTCCTTCCTAGTGATTATTCCTCTAGGATAGGAACTAGCATTGAATCAGTTTGTATCTGTTATGGATCATAGCAGGTTTATTAATCTAATATAGTTGATTTGTTAGGGTCAACTTTAAAGTAACCATTCCCTTTTTCACCTACTATTGTGGAATTAACCACTTCTGTAGGATGTATTGTAATAAATTTAGCTGAATCTATTACATTTTTTGCGTACTCATCTCCCAGTTCCCATGATCCATGAGTATGTGGAGATTTAACTGCTACAAACCATCTAGCAAGTGGGTTTGCTTTCTCTTTACTTGGTGCTTGGTATTTTTTTAGAACTCGCCAAGTCCACAAGTTATTAGCAGTTGTGTACGTTTCGTAAGGGTTGTCAACATTACGCATCTTACCACAAGGATTTTTCTCCCTAACTTTTCTAGTTGCCATATTTTCTCCTTCTTAAACGAAAATGTTTGCGTTTAGACATGGCATTCCAGAAACCTGACATTTTAGGTTTTACTCCTTCTGGAAGTGATGGTATATTGACCACTCTCAGTTCAGTTGTATTCTGAATTTGCAACTCTGCAAGTTGAACTAGCGACATAGTTGTATCAAGTGCTAGTCCTCTTGGCTCATTGTATTTGAATCTAGCCATATCTACTCCATAGTGATAGAGCTATGATCCATAAAAGATACAAACTGATAAACTCCAGATTCAATTTTCAAAGATCTAAAAAACTTCATATAAATTCAAGTTAAGTAGAATTTGTAAGTAACTCGAATCGGTATTGACTTTGCGTATATCTTTTAAACTAAGCTAATTCATAATTTTAAGGATATACTAGCAAATTAGCTTTTAAGTTGAATAACCGTTTCGGTAGCGCTTGGCGTTTAACTTGGTTTGGCTAATTTGTTGAGTACTATCCTCTCACAGGTAGAAAAAGAGTGCAAGTTTTTTTTTAAGTTTTTTTTATTGTAGCAATAGCAACGGTTTGCAACGGTTAAAATGATTTAAAAAAAACATAGATAGAGAGAGAAAGACAAAGACAAATAAAAAAGGAATAAAAGACCGTAACTTTCAACAAGCTTTCAATCCCATTGCAAAGATTTGCAGTAACTACCAAAAAATAAGAAAATGTACAAGATAATTGCACAAAATTGCAAGATTCGTGAAAGTTAATTAAATCTTGTAAAAATAGGATTCACGTGATAAAATGAATGGGGGAAACTCCCTTCCGCACACGTTATTATACCCCTTCACATTTTTTCACTAAATATTCATCCATACATTAGGTGTTTCCTTATATTCCTTACTTATTACCCCTGCCACAAATCTTTCAAGCTGTTCATCATGTAACTTCTCTTTTCGTACTTTCACCTCTTTGTCAGCGTCAGTAGCCATCTGTTCGACCCAATACCCAACAGCCATCTGAAGAGCGTCCAACCTGTCATCATGAATTAACGCACCTTTATCCTTTGTTATACGTGTCAGTTGATGAAAGAGCATATACTTAGCTTGACTTTCACTTGGATAGTTTTGAACTGTTTGTAAGTCCTTTTCGATCACCTGTGGATCAATGACTAACCTGTGTTGATTCATTACAGGTTCTAAAGTATCTATTATTCTCTTCTCTTTTTGTATGTTAGATCTTACCTCTTCCATTCGTACATTGTAGATCTTACTTAGTATAGGTTTCCACAGTTCCATAAACATCCCATCACCAAAGTTAGACTCTATAAGAACCACATTAACTTTGTTTCTCCTAGCGATGACTGAGAGAGATTCTAGATTATCTTGTTTATATCCTCCTTGCAATCCTCCACACTCAGTAACGTATAGAATACCATTCAGCATCTTTACAACTGCGTACCCAGTCTCATCCTTACCTCTTCCACTAGGGTCAACTGAAAGAACACTTCCTGTATACTCTATCCAATCTCCTAGTTTTGTTTGTGGAGAGTAGTAACCATCACCGGGTAGACCAACATTAGGTAAGTCTGTTAATTTATTTTCTGGATCTCTTGACCACACAGGTTTCTCAGGAGCTTTTTCTCCATCTAAGGACATAATAATTAAATCAGATAATTTTAAAGGATACCTATCCGCATCGCTGAGAGATGTGTCAAGTTGAAACTGTAAGTTAAATCCTGATCTACCATATGATAGTTCTCTTTCAGTAAGATCCTCATCATCAAAACGTAAAGGATCAGTAGGAGTACCTACAGGTTCAGACTTCTCACTTATAAATGGTGCTAACTTATTTGAATATCGTAGTCGTTGATTATCAGTAGGAACTCTACTAGGCCAAATACGTACTTCATACCCTCTTTCTGGTAATGTTTCATAGAGAGACATCTCAGTTTGAGGAGTTCCTAGATATACTATAGATCCTTCTGGTTTCAATATAGCATCAAATTCTTTAACAGCCTCAGACAATTTATCTCTCATTGCTTGAGTCATAGAGTTGTTAGGAACCTCCACATCATCCGCTACGATAAGATCTGCTCGACTACCAGCTAACTGTCCAGTTATACCTACACTTTTCACTGACGGGGAATGTGAAGCTAATGCTGGACCAACATCGAATGCTACCTTAGACTGTCTTTGACCTTCTCTTGATCTCAGATGTTGTAATATAGGTATCTCATTAATTAATCTTTGAGTGAATGTAGAGAAATCATCAGATCTAACTTTAGAAGCTGATACAACTAAAACTTTTAATTCAGGATCAAGGAGTAAGGTATGACATACAAAGGCAGATGTAATATAACTTTTACCTACACCACGAAAAGCCTCTATAACTCCTCGTTTAGGTTTATTCTGTAAGAATGCTGCTATATCATATTGAACAGGAGTAGGGTCAGGAAGATGTAAGTGTTTCCAACAGATAAAAAGAAAGTTACGAAAGTCTTTTAATTTATTATCCATACTATCTTCTATTTCTTACTTCATATTGAGCAAAACAAATATCACAATCAAATAAATGTTTACTTTTAGCTTTTTGTGTAACTTTAGATTTATATTTTATTGTAGATAAATTATTTATTTTAATTTTATCGTATACACATGTTGGACAATACTCTTTCTCTGTTAATGCTGTAGGAAAAGTAATACATCCTTCTACTCTCTTACACACTTGTATAAGGTTATACTCAGTACTTATAGAAATAGAAGGTAAGATAAATGTAATAATTAAAATAAATAATGTAGATCTCATACTTTCCTTTGATATATGTTTAACTGTTTTTAACCCTCTTATACTATAAGGGGAGTTAATTAAACATATATAATGAAATCAATACTTTAATTATTTAAGCTACTTTGCTATATCTTTGAGTAATATTCCTTTGAGTTGAAAGTTTATTTGTCTTATCAAATGTACCTTTATTCTTTACTTTTTTAACTTGTCCTTTTCCATATAAGATTACTTCATGGTACTCTTCTGGGTTTGTCATGAATTTTTCTTGTACTTTAGGATGGTTCTCATGAAATTGAACACATGAAGCTGTGTAACCTGCTTCTCTAGCTATTTCAGTAAAGTCTCCAGATGGTATAAAGGATGAAAGTTCTTCTATATTTAATTGACCCATTTTTTCAGGTGGCTTATGTCTCCATCTCCAAGTTTCTTCAGGTATTCTTGCTTTTTGAGTAGGTAAAACATTATATGGATCTTGATTATCTACATACACCTCACCATCATCATACATTCCTCCTCTACCAGTAAAGAAGTTCTCTGCATCACTAGCTGATTCTATAACCTTCCTAGTAAAGTCTTGTAACGTACTTTCTCTTTGATCCTTTGGTAACTTTTCAATTAAACGTCTAGTAGCGGCTATAATATTATTATAGTCTTTTGGTTGTTGTATGAAGCCTAATTCATGACTGAATACACCTATATAAAGAGGTTTCTTAGGTGCTACATAGACAGCAATAACTGAAGGTTTATAAAAACCTACCTTATCTTTGATTTGTTGTATTTCAGTATGAGTTATTTCTTCTAAATTTTCACTTTTACTATTGGCATATAAATGAGCATCATCTAAATTAGTAGTTAAATGAGCCTCTCCTGAACCGAAGTAACCGGGATCTCGTTTACCATAGGGTGATTGTTTAAACTCATCTCCACTAAAAGTAGGAGATCCATGATATAAAATAATAGGCATTTTCTTTTGTTCCCCATTAGGATATGTCATAGTCCTAGTAGGATGTAAAAGTAAATTACCTCCTCCCCATGAGTCTAGATTCATTCTATCTTTGTAAGGTTTATTAATCTTCTCTATTTCAAGTAGATCTAATTCTTCTTCTGGTGTGAGATTAGCTTGAACTGCTGTCCTAGCTTTACGTGCCGTAGTCCTTACACTTCCTCCACCTGCACCACCTATTTTCTCAATCATATTAGATATACCGTGTCTTTCAGTTCCAGTATATGATTTACTTTTTATTTTTCTCATATATTAATTTGTAAAAGAAGATTTACCTTTGGATATATCTTTATCACTTGGAAAAGGCATACTTTCCATTAATTGTTGTAAAGCATTATCATTTACAGGTATAGCAGTAATATCATTATCCTTTAAGAAACGAACAGCTACTGCTAAGTCTGCTGGTTTTGCCTCTCCTGATTGTATCTTAGCAAGTAACTCATCAGCTACTGCATCATATAAAACATTAAGTTTTTTATTTTCCATTTAATTACATTTACAAGGGTTACATTTACAATCTTTACATTTACACATATTTATTCCTATAGTCATTAATTGCAGCCTTAATAGCATCTTCCGCAAGAACAGAACAATGAATCTTAACAGGAGGAAGAGAAAGTTCTTCTACTATTTCTGTATTCTTAATAGTTTGAGCTTCATCCAACGATTTGCCTTTAACCCATTCTGTTACAAGGCTAGAACTTGCTATTGCAGAACCACATCCAAATGTTTTGAACTTTGCATCTACTATTTTATCGTTCTTTACTTCTATCTGTAGTTTCATAACATCTCCGCACTCTGGAGCACCAACAAGACCAGTACCGACAGACTTACTCCCACTATCCATAGAACCAATATTTTGTGGTCTTTCATAATGTTCTATTACCTTTGTACTGTAAGACATTTAGTAACTCCAGACCCAAGGTCTCATGTCAGTTTCGATTGTGTCGAGATGTATGAATCGGGAAGCATGCTCATTTTTCTGACTAACTCCAATTCCTTTCCAAACACTTGAACGTATCATAGCAAAGCTCAGAACCTCATGAGCAGTTTTACCAGAACATAGAATATCTACTGCTTGTCCAGTAGTGTGAGGTCCTGTAATTCCTGTAGAACTAACTTTTTGATTATGCTCAGGACATCTGTAAGCACTAGAAATACTTAAAGGTTTTCCTATAGCTTCTCTGAGGTCTTGTAAGGCATCTAAAGTTTTCTGATCGAATTTATTCTCACCACAATGTGAGCAGGATAACTCTTTACTGCTAAAGTTTTTACTTGATATTCCCATGTTTCTTTCTAAGAGGTTGGTGGTGGATACGGAGGTAGAATAGGACACACTACTGCCATCTCTAATCCTAAATTTTTACTTTCTTCTGGAGATAGTGCTTTAACTTCTTCTGGAGTGTGCTTAGTTCTCATGTGATCTACATAACAGTCACAGAGTTTTACTCTTTGCATTCTTTGGACATTAGGATGGACTCTCATAAACTGAAGGGAACACATCTCCCACATCTGTCTGATCTCTATTGTGCTATACTTTAAGGCTGGTTCAGTAAAATACTTATCCTCAGCATTTGCCTGTTTAATACCAGCATATATAACTATTGCTGATAAAAGGATAAATATTATACCTGTTTTCATTTGCCTATTGACTGTTTATAACTTGCAAGTATCTGATCATCTAGGTCATTTTTTGTGGATTTCACAAGTCGCTCTAACAAAATTAGGCAGACCTCAGTTAAAAGCTTCTCACTTAGCATTGACATACATAGAGTTTTCACAGTTCCACCAATTATAGGTGCTAGTAATCCAATCATCTTTTATCCCTTTGCGGAGGTTAACATTTGTAACTGTTTACTTGCTTCAATTTCTCGTTCAATATTATCAAGCCTTGCAGCTACAGTTGACATTGCTGAATTACATTCTGCATTTAATTCAACAAACTTAGTAAAGTGTTTTTCTTGTTGTGTTCTATTTTGTTTATCGGTACGGAAAGTCCATACACCAAGAATTAGTATTATTGCTCCTGCAAATCCCTGATCTAATACTATGTTAATGACATCATCAACTACTGTACTCGCATTACTTTTTTCTGGAGGAGGAGGTGAGTGAGGATTCCTAGTGTAGGAATAGTCTTCTAATGAGTGTTCTGATTGAACATATTTTTGTCGTTCTGCTACTATTACACTAGTGCATAAAATTAATCCAATAGAAAGTAGGAGGTATTTAATTTTCTTCATCTATTTCGTCTATAAAAAAGTGTTCTGGATCTAGGAGGAGAGTATTAGTTGTTGAGGAAGGTTCAGGCAGTATCCATGTTGCCTGTTCCATTATTGACTTGTTCTGGGATTTAAAATCAGTTGTGAATTCTACTTCTAATCCAGAGTCTAAGACGACGAGATCAAAGATCATGGTTTACTAGGCCAGGAAATGTTATCTGGATCAGAGTTGTCTTCAGGAACATCTCTTAAACTGTCCCTATAAGTTTTCATAGAGTTAGATAAGGTTTGATCTGACAAGGCAAGAAAATCTGTCTCAGCAAGTCTCCTATCCCTGTCTCTACGAACTGCTGTCCATTTATCTGCCAGCAACCTTGCATCTTTAGCTGTGTCATCACCAGTAAAATGAGTTTCTATTTCAACATCATCAACTGTTACTTTAGTCTTTTTGTCTGACCACTTGATGTTGTATGTTGTTCCTGTCCCTAGTGAATTGCTTTGATAATCACTTAACTGAACAAGTCTTGCCTGAACATCCTCATCTGTACATTCAACGATTGTAAAGTCCTCTGAAGGATATGTAACTACATCTCTACCATCATCATCCTGAGTTGTAATTGTGGCAATCCATGCTCCATATTTAGGTTTGCTTTGACCTTTTGATAATCTCCTACATTGCCACTCTGTTTCGTGGATTTGCTGAAGTACGTTGCTTTTGTGTGATATATACATTTTTATAACCTTGTTATAGTAAAATTATTGTATGCGTGGTTTTGATACCAATCTCCTTTAACTTGAATAAAATCACCTCTTTGCAAACTTAATTTTACACTTGTAGCTACTCCCTCAGAGTTGGTAGGGCCATGTCCCTGAGATACTACAACCCCATTTCTGTATATAGCTGAGGTATTAGATGAAGTTGATAAAGTTTGAGCAAAAATTTCATACTGTCCATTAACTAAACAAATCACTCTATCGTAAGCAATAGCAAAATCTTTATTAAAATTTGGATTATATGTAGATGATGCGGTTCCTCGCCATTCATCAAGTATAACAAGCGCAGAACCTCCATCAAAATCAGTATCACAATTTGAACTTACAACACAATTCCCAATATAACTCGTATCCCTCGTAACCTCATCCCAACTCTTACCATCTGGCGTAAC
>VTLG01008762.1_pt1 | contig 41546 bp, 61 predicted proteins | sample 4694571 | NCBI WGS metagenome assembly VTLG01 (sample SAMN12604809, study PRJNA352737) | marine metagenome | biome: ENVO:00000447; feature: ENVO:00000209|ENVO:00000569|ENVO:01000036; material: ENVO:00002151; isolation source: viral sequences binned using virsorter ...
GGGCATTAGCAAAAGGAAAGAAAATACCTGAAGCAATAAGGGCATCTGTTGATGGAGGACAGCCACAGTCAACCTCAATGGAGAAATGGTTAAAGAGGCAATCAAAAACAAGACAAGATAGAATTGTGGGTGGAAAGGCAAAAGGTGATTTGTATAGACAAGGCAATTTGAAGCTGAAAGATTTCACTAATCGTCGTGGCGACCCACTTACTTTAGAACAATTAAAGCAAAAGGTATAAATGGCACTGAAAGCAATTATTGACAATAAAGAAGAAATTCCAGAAGGAACAGAATCTTATTACGAAGAAAAAGATGGAAAGTTTCATCTTAGTGTCGAAGGATTTACTGAAAAGTCTAAGTTAGATGAATTTAGAGATTCAAATATAAACCTGAAAAAACAGATGGAGGATATCCAAGCACAGTTAAGTCAACATGAAGGTATTGATCCGGTTCAGGCAAGAGAAGCTTTAGAAAAAGTAAAAGGGTTGGAAAATAAAGAATTGTTAGAAAAAGGGCAGTTCGACGAAATCCTGAAAAACAAGGAAGTTGAATATGGTGGTAAGATTGAGCAATTAACTAAACACGCACAGGATCAGGAGAAAGTTGCACAAACTTACAAAGATGAATTGGAAACCTATAGAATTACTTCGGCTATACAAACTGCAGTAAACGAAGTAGGCAATCCTCAATCCTCAGCAATAGCAGATATATTAGCCAGAGCAAAAAACTCTTGGCAGATAGATGACAAGGGTGTATTATTTTGTATTGACGGATCGGGAAAGGCACGCTATAGTGAAAAAGGAGATACATATTTGTCTCCTCAAGAATGGGCTAAAGAGTTAGTTCATAACGCACCTCATCTTTTCGTGTCGTCAGTCGGTGGCGGAGCTAATGGATCGGGCACAGCAAAGGGTAGTGCGGATAATCCGTGGTTAAAAGAAAATTTTAACTTGACAAAGCAAGGGCAGATAATTAAAGATAATGCTTCACTTGCTAAACAGCTTGCTGGCGAAGCCGGAGTGGTTTTGGATGTATAGCAAAATCAATCAAAGTAGCATAATCCGAAAAAGATATGCTATACGCTAGGACTGACAGGGTCAGTTAAATGGAATTAAAATAAGCAGACAGAGCTTGGTCGGAGACCATGACCCTGTATAGAAGTCGGGGACTTCATTGCAAACGTAACTTTTTTAATAATGCAATAGGAGTCTATAATGGCCGCAACAGCAATTTCCAATATAGTTGTCCCTACGTTATTCAGCCCATACGTTGTAGAACGTAGCACAACTCTTTCTAATATCCTCTCCTCTGGAATGGTTCAGAGGACACCTGCTTTTGATGAAATGGCAGGAGCAAAAGGTAAGACATTTGAAATGCCTTACTTCAATGATTTGTCTGGTGATGCAGAAGTGTTAGCAGACGGAACCGCACTTACAATCAATAATATTTCAGCCGAACAGGAAACCGCAGTAAAGTTCATGCGTGGTAAAGCATGGGGTGCAACTGATTTGGCCGCCGCAGTTTCTGGCGAAGATATCATGGCATCAATAGGTGACATGGTGGCGGGGTACTGGGCAAGATCAGTTCAAACTACTTTGATGAATATTCTTGGTGGTTTATTCCATGACAGTGCTGGAACATTGTATTCCACTCACGTTAATGACCAAACTGCAACTGATATTACTTCCTCTCTGGTAGTTGATACAATGCAGAAACTTGGTGATAATGCGTCAGGACTGAGTACAATTATCTGCCACTCCGCTGTTTATGCGGCACTGCAGAAAGCATCGTTGATTTCCTTTGTTCGTGATGCAGATAACAACATCATGTTTTCAACGTATCTTGGTAAGAGATTAATTGTTGATGATGGTTGTGCTACATCTGGATCAGGTTCTTCTGTTGAATACAGAACCTATATCGTAGGCGATGGTGCATTTGCTTATGGCGTTGGTAGTATAGATAATGCTACCGAAGTTGATAGAGACACACTGAAAGGTGAAGATATTCTGATTAATCGTCAGCATTTTATTCTTCATCCACGTGGGCTTAAATTCGCTGGTGCAGTAGCTGGTGCTTCACCTACTGATGGCGAAGTTGGAGCTGGTGCTGATTGGACTAAAGTATGGGACGACCAGAATATTAAAATGGTTTGTCTAATTGCAGGAGTCTAATTATCATTCTTCTTTGGGGATGGATTAGTGAGTCAATCTGTCCCCATAATTTCAACTTCAAGGAGTGCGTATGAGTAGAGCAAGCTTTCACTATGATGAGGCTCCAGAGCCTAAAAAGGACAAGAAAAAGTCCAAATCCACTGAGGAAAAATCCGAAGATAAAAAGGAGGAATAAATGGCGTTGGTCACTACCATTTCGGGAACGACCAGCGACAGTTATGCAACTTTAGCCGAAGCCGATTCACTTCTTGCGGATCGGCAATGGTTTAGTGCAACGTGGGATGCGTTTTCCGATGCAGTAAAAGAAAAGTGGTTAAGAGAAGCAACACGTTCTCTTGATCGTCTCCATCCGTGGCGTGGTGATCTTTCAGAAGATAATCAACGCTTAGCCTTCCCAAGAGATATTGGTGAATCCACCGATTATCCTTCCGATGAAATGCACAGGAATATTAAGGAAGCTCAAATTGAGTTAGCTGTATTGTTACAAGCAAAACAGGATTCAACATCTGGTGATATTGAGTTTCGTACTGAAACGGTTGTTGGTGCATTGTCTGGTACGGTGTCAGTGAATTATCAAAACAGAGAAGATGCCGAAGCGTTGCAACGTGTTCAAGGTGCTAATATTGCATCTGTTAATGCGTTGATGCAACCGTGGCGTTCTTCATCATATCTTACGAGGTAGGAAATGGGATTGAATACAGTTGCGTCAAATTTAATTTCAAAGACTTTTGATAATACTTTAGTTTCTGGTCTGACTTTATCCCAAACAGCAACATGGGTTAAAAGACCAGCAGGAACATATACGCCTTTAACTGGTGCAATGGCTTCACAAACGGAAAGCAATGTTACTGTTAATGCAATCGAGATGGAATACAATTCATCAGAAATTCTTGAATCTGGTGGACAAGTCAGGAACATGGATAGACGGATTCTGGTTAAGCCAGTATCGGGGGTTGATGTCGAAGATGCTAATGGTGATTCAATCACTATTGGCAGTCGTACTTATACTGTTTTGTCTGTGGATCGGACTATGCTTGGCACTACTGAATTGGTGTGGGATTGCCAATGCAGATGACAATGAAAGTAAAAGGAAAGGTGGATCGTAAGGATTTAGACAAAGCCTTTCGTTCTATATGCCTTGGAATTTACAAAGATGTTATCTTAGGTACACCAGTTGATACAGGAAGGGCAAGAGGTAATTGGCAGATTGCAGTTGGTGTGCCTCCACGAGAAGAAATTACAAGAAAAGAACGAGGTGGTGCAACAAACCAAATGAATGAAGCAAAATCTAAAATAAATAGACCAATGGCAGGAAAGTCTGTATTCATGGCAAATAATGTTGGATACATAATGAAGTTGGAAGAAGGTCATTCTGTGCAATCAAGAGGTTTTATTACTAGAGCAATGAAACGAGCAGAAGCACGAGTATTAAATATTGATTAGATATGGCAACACCACAGCAAGCATTATCAAAGCACTTTTCTGATAATTGGAGTCATACAGCAATAAGTTGGGCAAACTTTAATGCACAATTCGATGCTGGAAAGACAAGAACAGGATACACAAATAATGAAATATGGGTTGAGCCAAAGATTGAGTTATTGGAAGCAAATGGACAAATTGGTAATCCCACTGCATTTGCAAAGAATATTGAATTATATTTATTTACAGTAAGTATTGTTGGTAAAAGGGATTCTGGAACAAAGAGTTATTCTGATAGGTCTGCCAATTTAAAGACATTGTATAACCGCACAAGTGTTACTTCGGAGTCTGTGAAAATGTATTTTAGAGAACTTGAAATAATGAATGGATTTGTAAGGGAAGATGATTATTGGAATGTGCCAGTAATGGTTCAATTTGGAGTATCAGTTTAATGCCTGACCATATAAGAAACCAGATTAGGGATCGAGCCGCAGTTGCAGTCACAAGCCTGACTACTACTGGATCAAATGTATTTCAAACTCCAATAGTTACGCCAGAAGAACAAACATTCCCTGCATTGGCAGTATATGTGGATTCAGAAGTGAGTTCAGAGAATGCAACGATGGGTAATATATTGCGTGAATGTATTTTGCATATTGATGGATATGTTGAGGCAAGTGCAACTGTTCTTGATACTTTGGATTTGATAAGCAAGGAAGTTGAAGTAGCAATGGCAACAACAGGAATCGTTACGTCTGGTGGAGCAGACTTGGTGGAAAATCATTTCTTGGAATCAACAGATATTGAAATTATTGATACAGAACCACGACCATTGGGGGTTGTCTCAATGTCGTACTATGTCCAATATCGGACTTCATTTTCAGCACCAGATGTGGTGGTTTAGTTAGAAAGGAATAAATGAGAGTAAAACTAAAGAAAAACTGCAATGCAGAAGAACATGGATTGCTTGGATCAGCAGGAGATTTTATTCATGTTTCAAAAGACGATGCTGATCATTTAGTGAAACAAGGTTTGGCTGAAGTTGCTGATAAAGCAAAAGGCCAAAAACAATCCAGCGAAGATGCTGGTTAATTATTAATTGTCATAGAAAGGAAACAATATGGCTACATACAAAGGGATTTCTGGTCAAGTTAAAGCAATTACAACTGGTGGCACACCTGCCGTACTACCAGAACTAAAATCGTGGTCGGTAGAAGAAACACTCGACACAATCGAGGACACTGTAATGGGTGATTCTGTAAAGACTTTCAAAGCTGGTCTGAAGGCATGGACAGGCACTATTGAAATGAATTATGACCCAACAAATGCAGTCCAAATTGATTTGCTGATTGGTGAAACTATTGATGTTGAGTTCTATCCAGATTCAGGAACAGCAACTACAAAGTTCACTGGCACTGGAATTGTTACTTCCCATAGCAGAAGTGGTGCAATGGGTGATATGGTTGGATCATCAGTTTCTTTACAAGGAACAGGTGCGCTGACTGTTGCAGTAGCATAAAGGTTCTATGAGTATAGTTGATCGAATAGAATCGGACTTTCGTAATAAATTAGCAGGGGAATTGAGCAGTATTGATGTGCCAGAGTGGGGAGAAAATGGTACTCCACTCAAAATCTTCTGGAAACCCCTGCTTAATTTTAAGTCTCAAGGAAAGATATTTGCATTAATCAACGACGGTAAAACTTCAGAAGCAGTTTGCCAGACTTTAATCACAAGGGCATTAGATGAAGATGGCAACCAAATGTTTAAGCAACATGAGATGGAAAAACTTTTGCGGTTCTCAGACCCAAGTGTGATTTCAAGGATTGTTACTGCAATGGCTCCTGAAGAAGATGATGTTGATAGCATAAAAAAAAATTAGCTAAAGAGAAGGATATTTTTGTTTTGATGAGTATTGCTGAAAAGTTAGGCAAGACCCTTGAGGAAATGATAGAAATATCCACTTTAGAATTCCAGATGTGGGTTGCATATTTTGAAATCAAAAATGAATTAGAAGAAGAAGCAAGAAGGAAAGCTAAGAATGCCTAGTAAGAAAACCATAGTAATTGAGGCAAAGGATAATACCAAACAAGCCTTTAATAAGGTCAGTAAGAACCTTAATAATATGGATACGTCCGTTAATGCGACTGCAAGGTCAATGGACAAACTTAAAGGTGCTATTAAAGGTGTATTAGGTGCTATAAGTCTTACCGCATTTGCTAGTGCCACTAGGTCAACTTTAGAATATGCCGATGCGTTAGGTAAGACTTCTGCAAGGTTGGGGATTACTACTACAGCATTACAGACTTTAAGATTTGCGGCAACCCAATCTGGAATGACTACTGAAGCATTGGAAATGTCAATGCAAAGGTTTACCAGAAGGCTGGCTGAAGCTAGTCAAGGAACTGGTGTTCTGAAAGATACCTTTGGTAAATTAGGTATGTCAATTAGGAACACGGATGGTTCAATGAAAACTGCTGAGCAAATGCTTGGTGAAGTTGCCGATAAATTAGCCGAAATACCAGATCAAGGTGAACGAGTACGTCTTGCATTCCAGATGTTTGACTCTGAAGGTGTTAAGATGGTGAATATGCTTCAAGGTGGTTCTGGTGCATTAGATGATATGCGTAAAAAGTTGGAAGCAACTGGGGCAGTTCTTAGTGAAGATTTTATTAAGAAATCGGAAGCCGCAAATGATGCGATTGATTTATTACAGAATCAACTTAAAGCAGGATTTGGGAAAGCAATATCTGGATTGGCAGAACCTATTAGAGCAGTAGCTGAAGGATTAGGTGATGTAATTTTATTAGCACAAGAACATCCGACAATAACTAAGATGGCAGGAGCAGTTACAACATTAAGTATTTCGGTTGGCCTTTTAGGTGGCAAAGTTACTTTAGTTTTAACAGCAGTTACAGGATTAGTAACCTTATTTAGTGCATGGTCTAGTGCAACAAAAAAACAAGCTAAAGAATTAGATTTGCAAGGTAAATCACTTGATCAGTTGTATCAACTACAATATAAATATGGTGATTTATTAAAAGTAGAAGAAGCAAGATTAGAATCTATTTCTCATATTGAAGGTTCTAGGGATTGGGGTGGAGTAAAGAAAAGAGTTGATTTGTATAAATCTTATGTTGATCAAATTAATAGTGCAATGTCAAAGCTAAAGCCAGAGATAGAAATAATAGGCGAAGGTACAAAGGCATTAGAGAAAAAAAATGAGGTGTTCGAAAGAACTTTGGAGTCACAAAAATTGTTCGCATCTCAACTTGATCAAGAATTTGCCCAAGTCCAAGAGTTGAATACTATATGGGGTGATTATATGGATCAACAGCTTCTGAAAGAGCAAGAAATAGCAGATCAAAAAAGTGCAATCTGGGAACAATACCTAGCAGAGCAAACTGCTATTATTACTGCTGAAGAACAAGCAAGGAATCAATTAATGCAAACAACCATAAGTAACGCAAAACAGGCAGGAGATATTTTATATTCTGAAGGTGTAATGGGTTTTGAAGCCATGAGAGCATTAGCCTATACGGAAGCACTTGTCAATGCACAGTTAGGTGCAACAAAAGCATTAGCACAAGGTGGAATGTGGGGATGGGCGGCGGCGGCGGCGATTTATGCGGCGGCTCTTTCAAGAGCATATCAGATTAAAAACATGGAACCTCCTTCAAGAAGGGAATATGGTGGGCCAGTTTCTGGTGGAGGTAGTTACCTTGTTGGTGAACGTGGGCCAGAAATGTTTACCCCTAATACATCAGGAAGTATTACGCCAAGCAATAAGTTAGGAGGAACTACTGTAAATATGAATATAAATGCTGTTGATGCAAGTGGAATTGACCAGTTATTGTATGAACGCAGATCAATGATTAAAAATTTGGTTTCTAAAGCAATAAAAGAAGATGGCGGTAATTATGATAATATCCAGATGGTGAATTAAATATGAGTGGAACATTACCAGCGTCACCAGCCTTTAGTTCTTTAAATATACAATCAGTTCAACCTACTTTTGTTTCAAGGTCTATTTCAGGAAGATGGACAGCAAGACAAACACAGGGTCAGTTTTTCAGATTAACTGCAACCTATGCACCAATGACAAGAGCAGAATTTGCTCCGATTCACGCATTTATTATGGCACAACGTGGTCAATTTGAATCGTTTCAAGTAGTTCCACCAGTAGTTAGTTCAGGACAAGTTGCATCCCAACTTTCACAATCATCCACGGCAACATTAAATGGGAATTGGGAAGCAAGCGAAACCCGAACAGATTTAAATAATGTTTACAGCACTTCAGGTTCGGGAACAGGCGTAAAATTTTCTTATACCACTAGTGGTGCAAGTCCTCCAGTTTTAACTATAACAGCAATCCCGACAGCTGGTAGTGGTTATGCCGTTGATGACACAATCATAATTATGGATGAGGGTTTAACAACGAATAGGGCAACTTTAACAGTAAGTGCCATTGATGGAAGTGGTGGGGTTACTGCTGTCTCAGATACAACACCGACAACATATTATACTGCCCCGAAAGTTAAAGGTGCGTCACAAACTGGTCGATCAATAATAACTGATTCATGGGTATTAAAGACAGGAACAGGAAATGGTTCCGATGCTTTTAAAGCAGGAGATTATGTAAAGTTTGCGAATAATGACAAGGTATATGTTGTTACAGCAGATGTAACTTCGTCAAATAAAACGTCAACAAATATTGATGGAGGAATTGCGACAATAAATATTGAGCCAGCTTTAGTTGTTTCACCAGCAGATCAAAGTGCGCTGACATTAGCCTCAGTACCATTTACTGTTGCATTGACAGGCAATGTGCAGGAATTTAGTACAGGTACATCTGGTTTATACCAATATGAGTTAGATATGGAGGAAGTCTTTTGACATATAATCCAATTCATATTCCTCGTTTGGCAGATAATATTAAAACGCAATTAGCTTCACAGTCATTCGTGATGGCTACTCTTGTTAAATTTGAATTAGGTTCAACTGCAAGTCCGTTTACATATCGCTTTACTGATTTTTCGTCTAATATTGTGATAACAGGATCAGAGGATTATGTTGTTACAAAGACAGGACATCTGAAGTATGGTGGTACTGAATATATTACAAGTTTGGATGAAAACGATTCAATTCAAGAAGGAATGGTAGTAACAAGTGATACCTATGGCTTTGCGAGTGGAACTATAGTTTCGGAAAGGGAACTCTCTGGTGAAACATATGTTAAAATATCGCCACCAAGTTTGAGTGATGCCCCTGCTGGCTCTGCACCAGCCGAGGGCGGAGGCCGAGTAGGTGATCGAGTAATTAATTTCACTATTCCAGCAGTTTCAGAAATTTATAATGCCAACAGGTTCTTACTAGATATAGGAAATATAAAGGAATCAAGTAAATTAACAACAGGATCAGTAAATATACAATTATCAGGTGTGAGTCAAGCATTAATTGCTGATTTCTTGAACAATGGATATATAAATAAGAAAGTTACAATTAAACGTGCATATTTAAATTCCTCAACGAATGCGTTAATAAATACGTTGTCTATTTTTTCTGGAAAGATTGATTCTATGCACATTGGTGACAGCAACGATACATCAATAATTGATTTAACAGTTTCAAATCATTGGGGTGACTTTAGCAGAAAAGCTGGTAGATTATCGACTAGCGATAGTCAGCAACAATTTTTCCCTAATGATAAAGGGTTTGATTTTATTACTTATGCAAATTTGAATTAGCATGGCATATATTTCACCATCAAATGCCGATTTAGGGCAATTCTCTGAAAGTTCAGATGGATATAGGAGGACACAGGATCGTGCCGACTTTGATCCGACTTCTCCTGAAGTACGTCTAACAAGAGGAGAATTAAAGGAATTATCAAAAACTGGTGGAGTCCCAATAGTTTATGGAACAAGGCAAGTTACTGGAATAACTGTTTATTTAGAAGAAAGAACTGGTGTAAATGCAGGAGATTGGCAACAGTCTATAGTAATATGTGAAGGTGAAATAGCAGAAGTCAATTTGTTGATGGTTAATGATGGAGGTTGGCTTTTGCCGGGAAATGATGATGTTTATGATAGAACGAAGATTGATCATAGAGGATTGGCATATGAACTATGGGTGAAAGTATATCTTGGCACAGATGGTCAATCTGCAAATGCAAACACAAGTGATGATAAGAGTTTTACTTATGGTAATTCAGAAGCAAATCCTACTTCATGGTCTGAGGAACATACATTATCTGGTCTTGCTCATGTTGATATATATTATAAGAAAAAATCCAATTTTGAAGAATATGGGAATAAGAAATTGCCAAAAATATCTTTCAGGGTAAAAGGCAAAAAATGTGATTCTACTGCACCTTATGGTGCAAATCCGTCTTTGGTGTTGAAGGATTATTTGACTAATACTAGGTATGGTTGTTCAGTTCCTGCAGATGAGATTGATGATGATTCTTTTACAAATATGCAAACACTTTGTGATGATAATGTAGATAATGGTTATTACTATTATAAGCAATATTCGTGTAGTGTAATTTTAGACTCAGATCAGACATTAATTCAAAACATTAAAACTATATTGCAGTCATGTAATGGTCAGTTACATTGGGTTAATGGAAAATATAAGTTGCATATTGACACATATTGGAATGGTTATTGGCTAGGTAGTGAAATGCGAGCTAATCAGACTATTTTTGATTTTGATGAAACACACATATGTGGAGGAATAAAAATAATTGGAGAAAGGAAAGCACAACGTGCAAACCAAGTAACTGCAAAATTTACAAATCGGTTTAAACCAGATCCCACTGTTTCTTACACTGCTGAATACTTTAAAATGGATTCAGTTACATGGCCTGAGTTGTCATCATCAACTTATACTGATTTTTTGGCAGAAGATAGTAATGTGCCACTAAGAAAAGAAATATCATTAAAAAGTGTTACTGATTACCAACAAGCAAGATTCATTGCACAGCAAGCCTGTTTATTATCGAGGAATTCATTAGGTGTTGAATTTAAGGCAACTGCAGAAGCACTTGAGGTGAGTGTAGGTGATGTTATTTCTGTTGCTCATTCTACTCCTGCATGGGAAGCAGGAATAGGAGGATACGGCACACAAGGAAAATGGTTTATAGTAAGAGAAATGACAATTAATGTAGATGGAACAGTAAATATTGTTGCCATTGAATATCAGCGTGGCACTTATCTTTGGGATCAAGCGTATGCACCAGCAGAGATACCAGATACTAATTTGCCGAATATTTTTGATATTGATGCACCTACAGAATTGTTGGTTACAGAAAGTACATATTCTGCGGTAGCTTCTGCAGGATTAAGACTGAGAATTAATCTTGCGTGGTCACATGATCAAACATTTCAACTTACAGATGGTTATGATTTTGAGTATAAAAAAACAGATGATACTAACTGGACTGTTGGTGGTTCAAGTGTTGCAAGGTCAGGTGTAATAAATGATTTTGAAAAAGGAAGATTTGATTTCCGTGTTCGTGCTAAATCAACGAGTGGTGTATATTCCGATTGGCATACTTTAGAAAATAGATTAGTTCAAGGTGTTGTATCACCACCTACGGATGTAACAGGCTTTTCAGTTTCAACTCATGGATCAAATGCTGTTGTAACATGGGATGCACCGTCAGATACAACAGACTTGGATCATATAGCGATTGGAGTTTTACAAGAAGGTTCAACAACATGGGCAGATGCAATTATAGTAGGCAAAGCAAGTGCAGGAACAACTTCGGTTGTATTGCCAGCACTTCAAGGTGATTATGTTGCAAAATGGGTAAATTCAAGCGGTACTGAATCAGATGCGTTTCAAACAAGTGCAGATATTACTGTTCAAGGTGTTACGAAAGTTGCAACCTATCCAGAACAACAGGCGTGGGCAGGAACACTTGATGGATTTTACAAATTAACTATTGGCACACCTTCAAAGGATGTTCTGCGATTCTTGGGTTCTGCATTATGGGATGATATAGACCTTGGATTGATGGATAATTGGGTTACTTTGGATGGGTTAGGTGGTCGTGATACGCCAGCAATTTATACTGGTCTGGTAAGGGATTTAGGTGCAGTTATTCCTGCAAGAGTGAGGACAGAAAATATATTCACAACTACTGTAACTGATGGGTCAACCCACATGGATTATTGGGGGAAGGTTGATTTAAGGGCATCTTGGGAAGATCAGTTTAAGTTGGATTCAATGAAGTTTGAGTTGAGAACAACTAATGATGACCCTGCAGATGGATCGGCAACATGGACAGGCTGGAAATCTTTTATTGTAATGGATACGTTTTGTCGTGGAATGCAACTCAGGGCAACCTTTAAAGAATATGATGAAACAACGCAGTTGACTCTTGAGGAAATGGAGTTGATTGTTGAAATGGTGCAAAAACTTGAGTCGGATCGTGCAAAGACTGCAACTACGATTAGTTATGATACGCCATTTTACCAAACGCCAGATTTAGTTGTTACGCCTGTAAATATGGCAACTGGCGACTATATGACAATATCATCAGAGACTAAAACAGGCTTCGGAGTAAATTTTTATAATTCGGCTGGTGCTTCACAAACAAGAACCTATAATTATATAGCAAGAGGAGTGTAGATTATGGCTAATACCCACGATTATGTAATAAGTAACGACACTGGTGCAAATGTCAGAGCCGATATGAACATTTTATTTGGCGAAATCGAGGCTGGCAATGCAGGATCAAGTGCGCCATCAAATACCGCAACAGGCAAATTATGGTATGACACCAATGTAGGTGCAATGAAGTACTACACTGGTTCTGAGTGGAAACTCGTAAGTTCAACAGGAAAAATGATTGCAATGGCAGTCGTATTTGGCTAGACTCTAATAAGAAAGGAATAACATGGCTAACCCGAATATAGTATCTGTTAGTTCGATATACGGTCAGTCGATGGGCGAAGCTCTTACCACGACCGTGACAACTGACGTAATGACTTGTCAATCGAACAAGATATTGAAGATTAATTATATTGGTGTTGCAAATACTCATGCAACCAATTCGACTGATGTGACTGTTAAAGTTACCAAAGTTGCTTACACCAGCGGAGGCATTGCAGACGCGGAGGATAATGCAGGAACATTTGCACTTGCAAGCACTGTTAATTTGTCAGCTGACGACGCGCTAGTGGTATTAGACAGTCCAATATATCTCATGGAGGGCGACCAGCTGGAAGCAGGAGCAAATCCTGCTACAGCTGACATCTTTGTAAGTTTTGAAGTTATAGACGACGCATAGGAGATAATATGAAATTTATGAAAGGTACAGGCGGAGGGGATCAGACTATTATGTCTTCCGGCCTAACTGAAAATATGTCAACGCTTAAAGCAAATTTCGATCAAGCAACTGGTAGATCAACTTTGTTAGCTGGCCCGATTGTGATCCCAAGTCTGACAGTTAATGGAAACATGAACGTGACGACCAGCTTAGATGTAACAACTGATCTGGATATTGCTTCGGGCGCACTACTTAACATCATAGGGTGAAAAATGGGAGACTTTAAAATTAATGAAAAAAGCGTATTTACGCAATCTGGATCGGCTGAACCAGTTTTAGCCAGTACTGTGACAGGAGGTGCTGGATTGTCAGGGATGACATCACTAGGTACTGTTACTTCAGGAACATTAGGAAGTGGTGTAGTACAAAAAATTCATGCGGTTTCTGCTTATCTTTCTGGAACTGATTGTAGTATTGCAACTTCAACTTGGACAGAATTTACAGGAACAGGAACATGGACAGAAAGATTTGATTCACATGCACATTATGATACTGGCACAGGAAGATTTACACCAACTGTACAGGGTGTTTATTTGTGTGGTTATTCTATATTTTGTGTGGGATTAGACGCAGATGAAGTGATAACTGCACATGTACGAAGAAATAGTTCAATGTCGGTAGGTGATTATTTCGCATCAGGTGAAGATGGATTTGAATCAGGTTCAACAGATAAAGTCTCTCATTTTAGTGGTTCTGGACTTATACAGTTAGATACAGATGATTATGTTTCTGGTTGGTGTAGACATACAGAGGGAGCAAGTCAAACATTACAAAATGGTTATACAGAATTTTGGGCAACATATATTGGAACAGTATAAATATTTATAAAGGATAAGATAACGACAAGCAGTTAAAACCAAATATCCAAAGGAGTAAATAAATGGCAACATTAAAACTTAACACAAAGACTCTTGCAACTCAGACATCGAGTGCTGAGCCTGTTATAGCAACTGGTGTGACAGGATCGCCTACCATTGCTTTGACAAATGCCACAGGAACAATGCCGAATGGTACTCAGGATAATATTACAAGGTTAGGAACTGTAGCTTCGGGTACTTTAGGAAGTACGGTAGTCTTTCCTTCAAGTCACATTATTAAGGTTACTGATAGGAGACACAACACAGCCGCTAGTGTTGCTGTAAGTGGTAGTACTGCGGCCGATTCAGATGCCAATGATTTAGATATTACAGCAACCGCAGGGAATAAGATAGTTTGCTGGATAGTAGGTGGTTACGTAACTATGACAGCAACTATGTGGTCAGGTACAGGAATAAGAGTATATGATGGTGGTGACAGTGCTAACCATGATTATATAACTCAACAAGGGTATAGTACTACAGAACGTAGCGGTAATACAAGTGTTATGTGTGTTCATACGGTTCAAGGTTCAGGTTCCGTAGCTTTAAAAATAAAAAAAATGGTATGGGATAAAGAAGGAGCAGGAACAATAACTTGGTACAATGCTGAAAGTAAGTATACCGCTTATACAGTAATGGAGGTGCAAGCATGAAAGATAAACCCGATGCAGAATTTACTACAGAAGCACTTGAAAACCTTTGTCCTAAAGGGTTCAGTTATAATGGGGAAGACCTTACAACTGTTTCTGATCCAGTACCAACACAAGCAGAATTAGACGCAAAGGTTGCGGAATTAAAAGAAGAATATGATGCACAGGAATATGCACGAAACAGGGCAGATGCCTACCCATCTTTTGCAGAGCAGTTTGACCTTCTGTACCATAAAGGTGTTACAGGCTTAAAGGCTGAGTTGAAGAAAACCAAAGATAAATATCCAAAACCATCGGAGTAAAAAATGGCAGATTTGAAACTTAATAATGTCACCACACTTACTGAATCTGGTGGTGGTGTTGCAGGTACATTTAGTAATGTAACAGCCTCAGGAAATGTAACAGTCTCAGGTGATCTTGTTCCTTCTGAACCACTGAGTCACAGGAATATGATTTATAATGGGGGAATGCAAATTTTTCAAAGAGCAACTTCAGCAGTTACAGCAACAACTACTTTTGATACAGCAGATAGGTGGAGAATATATGATCCTTCCAGTGGTTCTTTCACCTCAGAAAAGCACACAATGGCTTTCGCAGAATTGAATACAACAGGACATAGAACAGCATTAAAGTTGGCTTGTACTGGTGTCAGTAGTGCTGGTGTTGGTGATCATGCTTACTTTTTCCAACCATTAGAAGGTCAAGACCTTCAAAAATTACAATATGGAACTGCAAATGCAAAAACTGTAACAATATCTTTTTGGGTAAAATCAACTATAACAGGAACATATTGTGTTTCGTTGTATACTGTTGGAGGAACAAATTATCAAGTTGCTAAAGAATATACTATCTCATCGGCAGATACATGGGAATACAAAACTATTACAATTACTCCAACTGAAGGTAGTACCTCTCTTATGACATCATCAGCATCATTGATAGCTAATGATAATGGGGGAGGAGCTTACCTTTATTTTTTCTTGGTATCGGGTAGTTCTATTGAAGGAACTGCAAATGAATGGGGTGCTGGTGGAACTCGTTATGCTACTTCTAATCAAGTAAATTGGTTAAGTAATACATCAAATACTTTTTACATCACTGGCATTCAGATGGAACTTGGTCAAAATGCGACACCATTTGAGCATCGAACTTATAATGATGAGTTGGAAAGGTGTCAGAGGTATTTACAACATCACCAAGCACAAACAGCATGGGCACCATTTGGGAATGGTCAAGCAATAAGTACCACTTCAGTAGAAGTGTTTATTCCATTTATAACAGCAATGCGAACACAGCCAACAATAACAGAAAATTTGGCAGGATGTTCAGATGGGGCAAATGCAGTTCTTGATGTAACTGGGACAGGTGCAATATATTGGACAACTCAAGGAACGAATATAACTTTCACTGTTTCAGGGGCAACTCAATATAGAAGTTATTCAGTAATATCCAATGCAAGTTCAGCCGGTTATTTACGTTTAGATTCGGAGATTCAGTAAAATGACAACATATACATATAAAAAATGTCCCGATCATCCTATATATGGGGAAGCACCAACAATTATTAGAATTGAAGATGGGGCATCAATACCATTTGATGAAGATAACAGTGACTACCAAAACTATCTAAAATGGGTAGCAGAAGGTAATACACCAGAACCAGCAGATGATTAATGAATGGCTCGCAGAAATGACCACCATAACAGGATATTTGGAGGTGGTGGCAGTCCTTTAGAAAATCGTAAGTTACTTAATTTTTGGGCACGGTTTATCATATCTATAGGCAATGCGATTACTTTTTTGATTTTAATATATTTGCTATTTTATGGTGAAGTAAGGGAAACCTCTCGTGATTATATTTCGGTAATGATTGGGGCGTACGTAGCTGTTCTAGCTAAATCAACTGACTATTGGTATCGTGAAAAGAAAGATGCAGAACATGAAGAACTTATGGAAACAAAAACACTGGATAAAAGTGGGGATAGTTGAATTTCATTAAAAAGTTAAAAAAATTATTAAAACAAAGTACTGAGACACCATCACAGCGAGTAGAAAGATGGGGTAAAGAAATAAGTGAATCGGAGATAGTAAAGGAAAATTTAAAGAAACAGAAGCCATTGACTATTGAAGATTTCGATAAAGCTAAAGATAAAGTAGAAAAAAAGAAGAAATCTAAACCAGTGACCTATAATTTCTGAGGATGGATGGCTTTAAAAAAAACAAGGGTTATGGTAGAAGACAATGGTAATAAGGCTCAATCAGTTTTTGAACACAATGTCGTCAAAATTGGTACGCCAGTTTTGGGCATACTTCTTTTGTCAATCGTAACATGGCTCTTCCAGACAGTCCTCAGTCTTGATGAGATTATTCAGCAACACACAATTCACCTTGAGCATCTTCATATGGCAGAAGAAAAGTTTGAGAGCCAGATGGAAAAAGTAGAAACAACTTTAACAGACCTACGCATACAAGTTGGTCGCAATATAGGTTCGCACTAATGATGACTAGTAAGATGTGGCATTGGGCTTTCGTACTGTTCATAACTGCTTGGGTTTGGACAGTCCATTCGACTGTATGGAGTATGAGTGAAGAAGTTGCTGTTATGGAATATCAACTAACAAAAATCCATGAAAAACTTGACTTTCACACTGAAAAATTGGAGTTTCTTGTGGGTGCAAATTATGAAATTCTCAAGCAATTAGATATTATTAAGGAGAAATGATATGCCGATGATTATAGCCGGAGTCGTTAAGACTATGGCATTTAGTATGTTGGGGAATAGCAAGGTAATTGAAAAGGTGATTATTTTGCTGTTGGAGACTTTAGCAAAAAAGACGGATTCAGACGTCGACGATAAATTGGTAAAATTGCTAAAGGAATCCTTAGGAGCAGAAAAATAGATAAATTAGAATTATACCTTATTGGTATTCTAATTTTCTTAGTTTCAATGATTATTATAGTGGAGGTTTTACTATGATGATTGAAATATGCTCTGAGAATGCTCAGTTCTCTGCACAGTGCAAAAAGCACTATGTATAAGTGTAGGAGGAGGTACTTATGTCTCTTTTACGCAGAGAGCTTTTTAAGAACATTTACATAATAGGAGTTGGGCTTATGATGATGACTAAGAATTTCAGCAGTGATGAAATGATGTGTCATTGCGGATGCGGTTCAAGTGATATGGATTCTGAATTTATGAAAATGTTACAAGAGTTGAGAGATGTTGCAGGATTCCCTTTTCGTATCAATAGTGCCTATCGTTGTCTCAAACATAATTCTGATGTGAGCACTCACAAAACTAAAGCAGGGATTCATACTTTCGGCAAGGCTTGCGATATCTCTGTCAAAACTGTTTCCACCACTCAAGCACTTCATTTGATTAAGCAAGCGCAAGACATTGGGTTTACAGGATTTGGCTTGAACCTGAAAGGTGATAGGAAAGGCAGATTTATTCATATAGACAACCGAGGTGAAGATTTCTCGCCTCCTGCCGTGTGGACATACTGATGTAACTAACTGATTTCTCTATGAAAAAAAGAGATTACAAAAAGAAGATAAAAACTATCATTCTAAACCCATCAAGATAATTTGAAAATATTAATAGTATTATGTCTATTCTTATTCGCTTGTACCTCGTCGAAGCAAACAACTTCCAACCGCACCTGTTTAGGATACTGGGAAGATGAAAAGCCTTGGCGAGGTACAAATTGGCAGAATAAGAATTATGAAAGACCCTACCGCCAATGCGTGGATACCAACCCACCTTTTAGAAATATCTTTCCAGATTAGAAGTTAAGTACCTCAATTTAGAATTGATCCAAAACCGCCATTTTAGGGGGTGCTAGAGTACCTTTAACACTCTTTCCTTGTCATAGACGCCGATCTGAACATCCAATTTTCGGCCAAAATCATAAAATTTCACCAAATGAAGAAACTGCGGCTTCTAACTCTTCCTCAAGAGTATCATCACATAATGGATGGTTATTGATTAAAGAAACTACTGGTGCCGGCTTGTGGACTTGGATAGTACCTCCGGCTTCTAAGAACTGTTTAATTGATCGTTCTACATCTTCGTGAGTTGGTGGCCATTGAAAGTTATCAACAGGAATTGGCTCACGTTCCGCAATTGCCCAATGTTGTCTTATGTAATCAAAAGGTATGCCACGATCCGGAGTTCGGTCTTTTCTTGTAGTCAGAACTTGTTGGTATTTTCTCGAACATTCTCGTGAGCAAGTTCGCCTTGTTTCAGAAAGCGCTTTAAATTCTTCACCACAATATGAGCAAAGTTTAGTAATTCCTCGTGCTTTATTTTTTTCTCTTATTTCATCCCACCTTGCCCAAGCATATTGTCGTTCATATATCATTCGGCAAGTATCACTGCATCTGTAATGGGTTTCCCTCTTTGGTGTGAAAGTTTTACCACAGATGTCGCATGATTTTAAAACGATTTCATCTTCCATTTTTTTTCTCCGTTGCTTTGTTGATATTTTCCCAAGTTAAAATTTCGACTTCACTTAAAGCTGATTCAACATCTTCTATTGATCTGACCACGAAATAATAAGCACGGTAGGCTTCAATAGTATTCCTGAAAGCGATTTGACTTGGAGATATTTTCCCTGTTTTGGTTTTTACTTCTAACCAGATATTTACAGGGATGTTTTCAATGAGGTGGGTGCAAAGAATATCTGCCATGCCTGTATTTTGTGCTGGCCGATAATAGGTTTTGCCATGTCTAAGATATGGAGTACCTATCACATTAATTCTGTGCATGAGTATTCGGTTAGCATTTCCCCATGACAAAATTGACTTTTGGATGTCACTTTCTTTGATAGGAATAGACTTCATAATTTGTTATAATAAACGATAACCAAATAATTTCAAAGAAAAAGTTTTCCAAATGGAATTGGCGAACGAGGTATTAGTAGAACTTCAGTTGAAGCAACAAGAGATAATTGAAATCCTGAGAAAGAAATTACAAGTCCTTGAAGCTGACCACGCCGAACTATCATATGCAACTGGTCAAGACAATTTAAGGATCAAAGAACTTGAAAAAGAAGTAGAAGAATTGAAACGACTTCTTATCCCCCCTAATAAATTAATCAATTAGACCTCCGTTAGACCCCCACACCGTAGTACCTACCGAATCAGTGGCCTCCTCAATTGCACTGAAACCAAGAAAAAATAAATAAAAAAAACAAAAAAAACAAAAAAAAGTTAAAAAAAATAAAAATAATTTTCCCCACCCCTCTAATGTCGGTGTTTCCAAGACATTGCTTATTCAAAAGATTTAAAAATAATTAAAAAAAAGCTAGACTTTCTTATATAAATTTCATATAATTTATATATAGTTTAATTATAACTCAAACGGAGGAGAAGATGAAAAAGACCAGCCAAGAAAAATTCGCAGAACTCGCAGGCCAAATTAATTGGAATCTGCGCGAAACTGAAAACTGGGATGAATGGTTCATGTCAGTATTGAAATTTGTCGATGCTTGCGACAAATGGGAAATCCATTATCTGGTTCCAGAACGAACTATGGGGAAGCATAATTTAGAGTGCGGTCAAATCGTTAGCAGTATCCCTAAAGAAGTTCAAATCAAATCAATTAAAGGGTCTACCAGAAAAGATGTCCAGTGGATTCAGCAATTAAATATTGAAGCAAATTGCGCCAGTCATGTTCAAGAATCAAGCAATCCATATATTAGTGAGCTAAGAAACAAAATCAACAATATCGGTGAAGATAAGGAAATCGTAGCCGAATATTATCATTGTCTTTAATCAATAAAATCGGAGGAAAATATGAAAACTTCAGCAGAAAAAAACATGGAACAAGCATTTGGTAGAATCATACCTGAAGAAGAAATCAACAGACTTGCTGATGAGAGGCAAGAGCAGAAGACAGCATGGAGGCGTGAGAAAGTTTATACATGGGAGCAAATCAATCAAGCATTATCAAACAAAGGCCTTGGTACCAAGTCTATTGTTCGGATCATGTTTGAATTGAATGCTATTCACAGAAACGAAAAATAATTAATCAAATTTAACCATTAGGAGAAGCGCATATGAAAGAGCAAGAAAAACAAAAAGGAGTTTTCGGGATTTATTCCTTAACCAGTAAATGTGATAAATACATTTATTTTGGCATAGTAGAATTCGATCCTTATTATCCCGATTCTAATACCATTTATGATTATCGGTTATTGAATGCAATTATTCTAGAACCAGAAGCACAAATTATTGCTAATGCTAGTTTATATGAATCGTCAGAGATTTTCGATTATTCAAGACGTAAGATGCTTGGAGTTGGAGTTGTTCACGAAGAAGCCATTTGGGTATTAAAAAATATAATTGATTTTCACCGCAATCAAGGTGAACGAATTGTTCTAAATTCTTTGGATGCACCACTTGGTAAAATTACTCAACACGAGGAAATACCACCACTACCTAAAAGAAATATCTGATTTTGTCTCGGGTGGCTCTCTGGAGCCCCCTAAGATGCAATCAGCATCAGCTGTCGGCGACAGAAACTTTCGTCAAATTGGAGGAGAAGATGAGTACATTATGCGCAGAAAGAATCGTTGATATGAAAGAATTAACGAAAATTGAAACACCAAAGGCGACTAAATCTTGGAACCCTGTTCCTCACGATTTTCTTGTCAATTCAGTATTAGAACAAATTGAAAAGATGGAAGGTTGGAAATTAGCATCAGATCCCGAAATTGGTTTAAGCCATGGCGGAGCAAGATGTTTCTTTCTAATGAATCTTTTAGCAGAAGGTTCAGACCATTGTCTCAGTATCGGTGGCAGAAATGCTCACGACAAAGAATTCGCCTTAGCATTATTTGGAGGGGCATCAGTATTTATTTGTTCAAACCTTCAAGCCTTCGGTGAATATGATATGAAGACAAAGCATACCTCTCAGGTATTCGATAGGCTTCCTGATTTCATTAATAATAATCTGAATAATATCAAAATTGATGGCTTGGTAAATGACGAAAGAATTGATTTCTACAAAGATTATGAAATTGAATCTGACACTATCATTCACGATTGTGTTATTAAGTCAATTGATAAAGGAGTCATTCCAACTCAATCCATTCCAAGAGTTTTGAATGAGTGGAGGACACCAAGACATGAAGAATTCTCACCTAGAACAATGTGGAGTCTAAATAATTGCTACACTGAGGTTTTTAAGGAATACAAGAATCCAGAGCAAGTGAATTCACGTTCAATCAGTCTGACTAAGGTTATGGATGAATGGACTTTATTCGATCCTAAGGAAGTCAGAGCAAGAATTGTTGAGGCAGAAGCCAAAGAAGAAGTTATCAATATTGAGCCTCCTGTCATAATCAATACAGTAAATGCTGATCCGGTGGTACCTGATGAAGATGGTTCATTTGAGGTCGTATCAGATAAGGAATTGCAAAAGATATTTGATGAAACTAGAAATCTTGAGGCAAAACCTGTCAAGCAAACTAAGTCCAAAGCCAAAAAGGAGAAAAAGAAAGGTAAGGGTTTGGATGAAATTTTAACCAATCTTGCAAAAGAAAGGAAAGCAAAGAATCCAACTCTTTTGAAGAAAAGAAAGTAATTGAATTTACTTCGGGTAGCATCACATGGAGGTGGTGCTTCCTAAAGTACGTTTAGTACTAACCTAAGGCGAAGGTAATATCGTCAAATGGAGGAGAAGATGATTAAAGAGAGACAGCTTGGTTGCATTAAAGAGGCAATGGCAAATTCAATTAAAGCTAAGCAGGAACGTATCCTTGAAATAGAACACTATGGGATTCATCCTGAATTTCATCATATTCATTCGGGTGTAATTTCACTTCGTAAGAATAGAACAAAAGATGTTCAGGAAGAACGAATTGCTTCACTAAGGGAGGAGATAGATTTCTGTTATTCAATTTATGAAAATGCTCAGAGTCTAATCCATGATAGGCAAGATGCCCGAATGGAGTCATTTATAAGATCTCGTGGAGTTGTACCTAAATCAAAACAGCCTAAAAACATAACACCTAAGGAGGGTGCATGAGGATTAAAAATTTATTACAAAAAGCAGGGTTTGAAGACCATACTGCTTTGACCGATGCTTGGGGGGATGAATTGGAATTTGAATTATGTGCAAATCTTCCAAGAACCCAACACGGCATGGGTAATATTAGAATAAGAAAATTAAATACTTCGTCTGATTTTGAATTAGTTGTCATGGATGGCGACGGATTTGAAATAATCACTGTAATGTTTGAGGAGGAGGAAATATGAAAACTGATTTCTTGTGTGAAGAATGTCATCAGCAGAATTTGTTGATTCCGACATGGAAAGATCAGAATGGGAAACCAACTGACGAATTTGATGAACACGAAGCAGGAGGTGATAGTTATTGTATTGACTGTAAGAAATTAGTGTTCGTAGAAACTAAACAAGGTTTAATGCGTGAAATGGTTCAGAAAGCAATCAATCTAAATTTGAAGGAGGATGTATGAATAATGATTTAACATGCTACCTATCATTAACTGAGCATGAATTGCACGTATTAGAGCAAGCACTTCATTACTTTGCTACTGATTTTCGCGAATTCGATAAGGATTGGAGAAAATTATATGGTAGTGCAAAGACAGATGTTGCTTTGAGACATTTGACAAAGAAATTACATAGGGCTAAACCTAAATTCAAACTATAAAGGAGGAACATGAGTTGGATTAAATGTAATACTTGCGACAGAATGCAAGATACTGATGATGGAGAAGAATGGAGTTATTTAGAATATTCTAATGAATATGTTTGTGGAGAATGTTTAGACTTAGGTCGTAATCTTCCTGATTCTTTTGTTTCAAGAGAAAGGATTGATAAACTGTTTAAATTGGAACGTAGTCTCTTTAGCGATAATCCATTAAATGATTTAAGGCCTAATATCGAAGCAATGTTTAGGGCTTGGTATCCTACCAATATGCACATTGTATATGAATTTTATAATCAATCTCTTTATTTAAAAACAAATGGAAAGCGAGAACACTATTCTTCTCAAATGATAGTTCATAAACTTAGGTGGGAATCAGCATTGAACTCTGAGTTCGATCAATACAAAATCAATCAGAATATTGGAAGTGCTTTGGGTAGAGTCGTAATGGCTCTGGATCCACGTTTGGATGGAATGTTCAGAATTAAGAAACATGAGGTTTGATATAAAAAATAATCAAATTAAATGTTGATTTTATATATAGAATATATTAAAATAATATAATGGATAATTTAGAAAGGAGAAAATATGAAAACAATTATTTTGAAAGTTCAGGATTCATTTCACGAACTGATTAAGGAACGTGCAAAGAAATCTGAACGAAGCATGAGTCAGTATGTCAGAGATGTATTGACAGCAAACGAGCATCCTTTGTACCAAACTCATGAACTTGGTGAAGAATCCAAGATAATTGAACAATTTGGAACAGGGGCATGATGTTCGATCTTACCAAAGAAAGAGTACTGAATCGGGCGTTAAGGGAAGAAGGAAGATTTACTCCGGGTTGGGTTACTGATACTTGGAATTTACCAAGTGGTGATTTGAAGCCGGATTTATCTGTCAAAGAGTATCCCAAGCGGAATACACCGATTTGGTGCTCCTTAGTAGATTGTATTGTTGAAGGTAATGATACTTTCAAATGTTGTGACTGCGAGAAAAGAGAACTCGGCATTCACTGGTTACCAGAAAAATATAAAACATGGACTGACCAAGAAAAGGAGGAATGGAAGGCAAGAGTCAGTAATAAATAATTAACCCCTACCTAAGAGGAGACATGGAAGTTTACAGTTCAGTTGAAATTCAAAATATTTGTAAAGCCTCCGCACACCGGAGGAACCAAGGAGCAGAGGCTTCACGTAAACGTAGTGATATGGCTATGGCATTATCAAGACACGCCTTAGGTGTATATCATTCTCTGTTTGGTGGAGAAGAAGCCAAACGAAAAGATGTGGCAGAAGAAAGAAGTGAGCTTTGAAACTTCAATCTAATGTCTTAAACCTTAACCACAATGGATGGTATCATATGGAAAAGAATATTGTCAAACAAAAAGGAGTATCTGAATTTTATAAGATATTCAAAGAATGTCAGCAAGAATTAGATATTGCTCAATTCGAAGCTGATCATTTCGGTAAGGAAAAGCCTGACCCAATTAAAGTTGTTGATGATTATTTTAAAAATAATGACATTGTAATAATAGGAGGAAAAGATGAGTAATTTTATTCCACAAGGATATGAGGAGCCTAAAATGAGTGGTGGTGGCTCTTATTTCAAATTAAATGATAAGGATAAGAACGAGGAAACCAAAAGAATTAGAATAATGGGTTCCTTTGAAAATCCCAATACTGCAATAATGGGTTGGGAAGCATGGAAAGATAGTCAACCGTATCGTTTCCGCTATATTACAGGAGACAATGATACTTTTGAAAAAGCCGAAGAAATAGATGAGGAAGCAAGACCTCGACATTTCTGGGCAATGCAGATTTTTAATTTGGATGACCAAGAAGCACAGATTTGGAGCATAACTCAAAGAACAGTTCAAAAGCAACTTAGAAAGTTGGCAGAGAATGAATCTTGGGGGAATCCCATCAATTATGTAATCGCAGTTACTAGGACAGGTTCTGGATTGAAAACTGAATATAATTTAGTTGCAGAACCACCTATTGCACCTCCATCCGATGACTTAAAAAATGCTATGAAAGAAGCAAGCATTAATGTTTCAGAAATGTTTGAGGATGATGGTAAAGGCAAGAATCCCTTTGGTGCCTTGCAAAGTAATAATGATGCTCATGATGGGATGCCGTTCTAATGAGAAGAATTAAATGCCCCACTTGTAACAGTTCAGGAGTTCACCATTGGTTTAACCCTGTTACCGATGAATGGATTGAAAAAAACTGTGCTGAATGCGGTGGGGCAGGTTGGTTAGATGGATCTTATTTCAATATTATCGATTTCGATGGAGAAGAAAATGAAGAACAATATTGAATACTACCGACATTCTGCTCAATCAGATCAGCATCCGAAGTTTAAAATGCTTAGATTAGAATATGGATGGGCAGGGGAAGGAAAATTTTGGGCTTTGAATAATAGGATTGCACAAGCTGAAGGTTGTATTTTAGATATTACTAAAAAATACAATAAGGTGATATTAGCAACTGATTTAGATTTTACTTTAGAAGATTTAGATAAATTTATTGCTTTTTTGGTTAATGATTGTCAGTTAATATTTGAAACTAAGACAGGAGGTATTACAACCGAACAAGTTCAAGAAAATTATATGAAGGTTACTGATTCTAGAAAGTATAATCAAAAGGCCTATTTTAAGCTCAAGGACATGAAAGAAAATTTAATAAAAAGTCATGGTAATGAACAGCCGATTCATGAAAATGAAAAGCAAATTAATTCTCATGAATTGATACAAAGTAAAGTAAAGAAAAGTAAAGTAAATGAAAGTAAAGTAAAAGCACCTCAAAAAGAGGTGGAATTAATCATTGATGACTTAAATAAAAGACTTGGGACAAGGTATTCTTCGAAATCTGTTATTTCTAAGAAACTAATTATGACAAGATTATCGGAAGGGTTTTCTGTTCAAGATTTTTTTACTGTCCATGAGAAAAAAGTCAGAGAATGGAAAGATGACTCTGAGATGTCTATGTACCTAAGACCAGAAACCTTATATTCTAATAAATTTGAAGGTTATTTGAATCAGATTATTCAGGAGCCTAAATCCGATAATCTGAATAAGGTTGATACTGCAATCAATAAACTACAGGAGGAGTATGATAAAAAAGGAGGAGCTTGGAGTAATATTGAAACGGCTGTCGGCAGTTTACCCCAATCACCCAATATCAAGCGAATTAGTTGAGGATTGGATATTGGCATTCAATGATATGAATATCAGTCAGATGACAACTGGCTTGGTAAGATGTTTGAAAGAGCATGATAGTGGGTTCTTTCCTTCGCCAGCTGAGTTTAGAAAGTTTTGTCTTAATTCTAGTAATAATAGACCTTGGGCAAGGGAAGAAAATATGATTGAGGAGAAACTATCAAATCCTGTGCCAATGCCTCAAGAATTTAAAGATTTATTTAAAAAATTTACTGATAAGACTACAATTTGATTGACAATCTTTTTCTTTTGGTTTTATTATCAATGAATGAAGATTCATGAATTAATTATTGAGACGATTCAAGGCGAAGGTTCCAATGCTGGTATGCCTTGTGATTTCGTTCGATTGCATGGATGCAATGTTGGGTGCTGGTTTTGTGATACTGGCTACTCTAAAGAAAATTTACATGGAAGTAAAATCCCATTTGAAGACCTTTCCTTTTCTCAAATATATTCCAAACTCAAAAGTTACAATATCGTTATTTCTGGTGGCGAGCCGATGCTTGTCAAAGAACTGCCAGAATTTTGTCAATATCTTATCGATAGAGGTAAAAGAATTTTTATTGAAACGTCAGGAACTGCGTGGCGAGAATTACCTCCCGAAGTTTGGATTACTTTGTCACCTAAGAATGGGGTTTCAAAATTACAAACCAAACAAGAAGCATGGGATTATGCAGATGAAATCAAATTTATAGTATCTTGCCGAACTCCTGCTCAAGATTTTATTCCGTATTATGGTGAGATTGTCAGGGATTTAACTCAAGAGATATATTTCCAACCAGAAGCAAGTGAATTCTTAGAAGATTATAGCAACGTAATGGAGATTTTAGAATTAATAAAATCAATACCAAATGCTAAGTTATCTTTACAGACGCATAAAATTTTAAACCTCCCATGATTGATGTATAAATCGACTAAGACATTTACAGGATTACCATGTGCGCATAGACAATGGAGAGATGAAGGGCATTGTAGTTTGGTTCATGGTTATGACAGAACTGTTATAATCACATTTGGCTGTCATGCGTTAGATGAAAAAGGATGGGTAGTAGACTTTGGTGGTCTTAAAAAAGTAAAGGCTTGGTTAGAGGATAAGTTCGATCATACCTTATTGATAAATGAAGATGATCCGATGAGACCCTTATTTGAAAAGCATGATGGTGGTCTTTGGAAACTTACGATTCTGCCTAATGTCGGAATGGAAGGTAGTTCTAATTATATTTATAGGCAAGTTAATCCTATGATTGAAGAAATGACTCAAGGTAGATGTTGGGTCGTAAGTGTCGAGTGCAGAGAAAACGTAAAAAATTCCGCTTTATTCACTAATACTATAGAAAAATGAAAAATTATAAAACAGATATTCATAAGGAAGATATTACTAGAGCTTTATATAAGATGATTGAGTTCATTGGTGACGATCCAGCAAGGGAGGGGGTTGCTGAGACTCCAAAACGAGTTGTTAAATCTTGGGATACATTATATGGCGGTTATTCCCAAACCCCTGAAGAAGCATTGAATACGAAATTCAATGTGGATGACTACGACGAAATGATAGTTCTTAAAGATATAGAATTCTATTCAACCTGTGAGCATCATATGTTACCTTTTTTTGGTAAGGCTCATATTGCTTATTTGCCTGAGGAGAAAATCGTAGGCATTTCTAAATTAGCAAGATTGGTAGAAGTATTTGCACGTAGGTTACAAATCCAAGAAAAACTAACGACACAAATTGCTGATTCATTAATGGAAGTGGTAAAGCCAAAAGGTTGCGGAGTGGTAATTGAGGCAAAGCATTTCTGTATGGTTTCAAGAGGAGTGAATAAGCAAAATAGTGTTATGGGTACATCAGCTTTGAGAGGTAATTTCTATGAAGATGATGTTAAACAAGAATTTTTCAAATTGATAAATCATGGAACATGAAGCATTAGTAATCCTGTCGGGTGGGCAAGACTCAACCACTTGTTTAGGAAAAGCAAAACAAGAATTTAATGGTGTTCATGCACTTACATTTGATTATGGACAAAGGCATTCAATAGAAATTGAAAAATCTAAGCAAATAGCAGAAAAAGTTGGCGTAAAGAGTCACGAAATAATCTCATTAGGGGATGAAATTCTTAAAGGTACTTCTCCATTAATATCTAATAATGAATTAGGTAAATATAACTCAGCGGAAGAACTTCCAGATGGCGTTGAGCCGACTTTCGTTGCAGGAAGGAATATCTTATTTCTAACGATTGCGGCGAATAGAGCTCATGTCTTAGATATTAAGAATATTTTCATAGGAGTATGCCAAGAAGATTTTGGTGGGTATTGGGATTGTCGTCAATCATTTATCTGGGAAATGGAAAAAGCACTGTCTCAAGGGTTGTATGGTAATTTGACAGGAATGCGAGTTCACACACCTTTGATGGATTTAACCAAAAAAGACAGTGTAATTCTTGCAAAAAATACCTACAAAGATGATTTCGATGATGTTTTTATTTTAACGCACACCTGTTATGACGGAGTAGAAGGTGGATGCGGAAAATGTCATGCTTGTATTCTAAGGGATAGGGGATTCACTGAAGCAGGACTTGCGGATCCGCTGTGGAAGTTAAGGGAGGCCAAATGATAAGAAAAACACCTTTGGTAGAAGATTTAGAAGATCCTATGGCTTTCCCTCAGTTGATGGCAGATATTGCTAGTGATAAAGATTATGGTAAAGACGAAATAGAAAAAGCTCATAACGAAGTTTTGGAAACATGGCCACACGAATATGCTGGTTCTTTTATCCATATTGAGCATCCTGAATACACCGCACTTTGTCCAAGGTCAGGATATCCGGATTTTGGAAATATTGTTTTAGATTATGTACCAGATGGTAAAGTATGTGAATTAAAAGCATGGAAATTATATATTAATTCGTTTCGTGACGAAAGAATAAGCCATGAAAATGTTATAAATGTGATTGCTGATAAATTTGTCAAAGACGTAAATCCGTCCGCACTAAGAATCATAGGAGATTTTACACGAAGGGGAGGGATTAAAACCGTGGTAACGACATATAGGGGAACAAACCAACATTACACAAAATACTTTCCAAAACATCAAAATCATATATTATGAGATATGTATTTGCGAATTTCACTACAGGCTTGAACCAATATGATAGAACTAAATTCTTTAATTTATGCGCAAAAAAACCTGTTACATCAGTTTTGGTTACTATTGTTCATCCAAATGAAATACAGAAAGCAATAGAATATGCACGGCTAAGAAAGAATGAAGTTGATGTCTGGATAGATTCGGGAGCTTTCACTGTTTGGAATACTGGTGGTTCAATTTCTGCTAAATGGTATGAACGGCAAATTACTAAAGTAAAGCCAATATTGAAAGATTTTAAGAATGCGTTTTTTGTTAGTCTAGATGAAATACCGGGAAAGAAAGGCAAGCCAGTAACGAAAACGCATGTCAAAGAAGCAACAGAAAAATCAGTTGACAATGCTGAGTATTTATTGTCTAAAGGTCATAAGGTTATACCAGTTCATCACCAAGGCGAAGATAAATCAGTTTTTGAACATTATTTGACGTTGACAGATTATGTGGGGATTTCGCCTGCAAACGATAAATCTATAAACTCGAGAGTAAATTATGTGAAATCGTTGTTACCGTGCGTGAAGGAAATTAAGTCCCCACCTCCTTGTCATTCGTTTGGGAATGTTTCGCCAAGAATAACTGAAGCATTTCCGTTCTATTCAGTTGATTCTGCAAGTTGGAAAATTGGCATATATTATGGTCAAGATTATAAATGCACAAATTATAAGAAAGAACCAAAGCAGAATAAATTCGTTTCAATTCGTTCCAAATTCCAAAAAAGTCAGATATTATCAGAAACCGTTGATAAGACATTAATTTATGAAAATGATATGACTAGGTTATGGGAGAAAAGAGGCATCATTCCAAATGAACCAAAATAATATGGAAAATATAAAAGTAGAAATTTCAAACGTAGATATTGAGAACGTATATCCTAATCCTTGGAATCCCAATAAGCAAAACCAGAGGACAGAAGAAGCTACAGTAGAATCAATTGGAAAGTACGGTATGATTGATCCCATTACTGTTCGGAAACATCCTGAAGAAAAAGATAAATACCAAATTATTGATGGAGAACACAGACAACGAGCTTGCATGAATTTAGGTTATAAGAAAATACCTGTGAATATTTTGTCTAATATTAGTGATGAACAAGCAAAGAAGTTGACCATAATAGCAAACGAAACTCGGGGTAATGCCGATAATATCTCGTTGTCAGAATTGTTGAATGACTTGTCTAATGGAATGTCTGTTGATGATTTATTAATAGGGTTACCTTATTATAAAAAAGAACTGGAAGACCTTATTAATTTAGGGGATGTTGAATGGGATAGGTTTGGATTAGAAACAAGTGGGGATGATAGTTCAAATCAAACAGATGATGTCAGGTTTACTGTTACTTGTGAAGAAGATACTGCTGAAGCATTTGAAGTTGAATTAAGAAATCTTTCCAATAGGTTTATGGGTAGCAGAATTACTAGGGCTTAAATATGAGTGGAAGAAAAACAAAACTTACGCCAGAATTAATTGATAAGTTTGAAGCATTATTATCAGCAGGAAATTACCAAGTCACTGCCTGTCATGCTTTAGGCATATCACAATCGTCATTTCACCAATGGTTAAAGAAAGGTGAGGAAGCAGAAGATGGCCTATATCTACAATTTCAACAAGCAGTAAAAAGGGCAGAACATATTGCTGAAGCCAAGTGGATGCGTGACATTTCACAAGATCCGTCATGGCAGTCTAAAGCATGGTTGATGGAGAGGCGGTTTCCAGAAAGGTGGGGTAGGAAAGATAATCTCGCTTTAAGTCATTCTGGAAATGTTGATGTCAAATTCATTGCCACTAAGACGCTGACACCACAAGAATGGATAGAAAACCACGAAACAGACGAAATACCACAAGAATCACAATAAATCACAAAAAACCATGAAAAACCACAAGAAATAATGGAAACCACAATAAACCACAAAAAATCAAGTGGCAGTTTATGGCGAATGAAGCGGTAATAATTTCACCACAAGCAGGCCCACAATCAGACTTTTTATCATGTCCTGCAGACGAAATTTTCTATGGTGGCGCAAGAGGAGGCGGAAAAAGTCATGGTATTTTGTTGGATTTCTGCAAGCACGCATTTGAACATGGTGAAAACGTGAGTGGCATTTTATTCCGTCGCACCTATCCCGAATTAGAAGATTTACAAAATAAAGCACATAAAATTTTTCCGTATCTAAAGGCAATATGGAGAGCGCAAGCACGGCAATGGATATTCCCTTCTGGAGCAAGTTTGAAAATGAGATACTTGTCTAATGAAGATACTGCCAATAATTATATTGGACATGAGTACACATGGATGGGTTTCGATCAGTTAGACTTGTGGCCTAAACAAAATACAGTTGATAAATTAAAAGCAAACTTAAGAAATCCATATGGCATTCCCTCTAGGATGGTTGCAACAGGAAACCCCGGAGGTGTTGGTCATAACTGGATTAAAGAACGATATATTGATCCAGCAAAACCTAGAACTTTAATTACAACCGAGAATGGAAGTACCAGATGTTTTATCCCTGCAAAAGTAACTGATAATAAAATTCTGTTAGACGCTGATCCTAAGTATATTGACCGTTTAAAGGAGTCAGGGCCAGAGTGGTTAGTAAGGGCTTGGCTTGATGGTGATTGGGATATAGTGGCAGGAGGAATGTTTGATGACGTATGGAAAAGAGATGTTCATGTTCTTGAGCCATTTGAAATTCCTAACCATTGGAGAGTAGATCGTTCATTTGATTGGGGTTCTTCTGCTCCGTTTAGTGTTCAATGGTGGGCTGAAAGTGATGGTACTCCGATTAGTGATGGAAGGGTTTGGCCTAGAGGTACATTGTTTCACATTGCAGAATGGTATGGATGCAACGGTATTCCAAATGAAGGAATTAAAATGCTTGCAAGTGAAATAGCAAGGGGGATACTAGATACAGAAAGAAATATGAAAATGAGAGTATTGACAGGATGTGCAGATCCTGCTATTTTTACTTCTCAGAATGGAGTGAGCATATCAGATGATATGGCAAGAATTGGGGTGCGGTGGGATCGTGCTGACAATACACGCAAGGTTGGCTGGGAGAAAATGAGGCGAATGCTAAAGGCATCGTTAGCAGAAAAAATGGAAGAAAGAGGTTTATTCGTTTTTTCTACCTGTAGACATTTTATTAGAACAATCCCAAGCCTACCACGTGATCCTAGAGACTTGGATGATTTAGATACAACTTCCGAAGACCATATTGCGGATGCTTGTAGGTATCGAATTATGCAAGTTAGAAACAAATCACAAACGCAACGAATAAGGTCAATATGATTAACATAGATGCCAAGCACCCACAGTATAATACAAGAGTTCTGGAATGGGATAAGTGTTCAGATTGCTATATTGGAGAGGATGCTATTAAAGCAAAGAAAACAATTTATCTTCCCAAGTTGGAAAGGCACGATGATACATCAGAAGGAAAAGCAAGATATACAGATTATTTGGATAGGGCTTCTTTCTTTGGTGTAGTGTCAACAGTAGTCACAGGCAGGGTTGGTCAAATTATGAGAATACCTATTAATTTAGACATTTCTGATATTATGTTGGAATGGTGTAAAACTATCATGCGTGATCAGAGTAATCTTACTGAATTAACCAAAAGAGTTTTGACTGAAGTTATTACCACAGGCAGAGTTGGCTTATTGTTAGATCGACCTAACGATGGTGGTGATCCATATGTTGTAATGTATAAGGCTCAAGACATAACAAATTGGGAAGCACAAGATGAAGTACTTGTTAGGGTTGTATTAAAAGAATCTAGAATTGTTAAAAAAAGAAAAGCAAATGGGATGGATGCTCAAGTGGAAGAACCTATCTATGTTGAGTTATTAATTAATGAAGAAGGAAAGTATGAACAGAAGAAATGGGTGCCACATGATGGAAGATTTGTTATGGCAGAATCTATAATACCAACTAATGCAGGAATTGCAATGGATGAAATCCCATTCCAGTTTGTTAATGCAGACAGTATTTCGTCAAATACAAGCAAGCCTCCATTATTGGACTTAGCAAATTTGAATATCTCCCATTATAGAAATTCAGCTGATTATGAACAGTTATTGCATAGAGTTGGAGTGGCGGCAACTTTCTATGCTTCTGGTATTGATGAGGACGAAGCAAACGATCCTGTCAACTTAGCAGTCGGCCCAGATGTAAGATGGTATTCACGGAATCCTAATGCTAAGTATGGTATTTTAGAATTTAGTGGTGCATCTGCTTCAGCAATGGAAACAGCAATGCTTGAAAAAATGCAAATGATGGCAACCATTGGAGGACAACTAGTTCAGCGACATAGGAAACAAGTGGAGACAGCAGAAACAGCAAGGCTAAGATCCGCAAGTGAAAACTCAGCATTGGATACTATTGTTTCAACTGTTGAAATTGGTATGATCCAATTATTAGAAAGAGCTTCCGTTTGGTTAAATACAACTGAAGAAATTAAATATATCTTGAACAGAGACTACTTGGATGACCGTTGGAGTCCAGAAGAATTGAAGGCAGTAAATGAAGCAGAGATGCTTGGTCTTATTTCAAAAGAAACTGGATACCAGTTAAGACAAAAGATGGAAGTGTATCCTGAAGATTGGTCATTTGAACAAGAAAATCAATTAATAGCAAATCAAGGTGTTGGATAAAGATTTTTACTGTGCCGTATGCAAAACAAAGATAATCAATGATCCAAAGGTTCAACAGAAAAGAAAAAAATATTGTTCCGATGATTGTGCATCTATTGCTATGACACGGTATCAAAAGTTTTATAGGAAGATGGGGCGTTAGTGGCGAAGGATGTAATTGAGAGATTGCAGGATAAAGTCTTTGAACATGCTATTGATGTTAATAGGTTTGAAGAATCTGTTAGGCGTAAAATCATTGGCTTAATAAGGGAAATGTCAGATGACATTAATTCTATACTTTCGGATATGTCTATTTCGCCTAGTGTTTCTGATGACAAATTAGATGCCTTGTTGAAAGAAGTTCAAACTATAATTACTGAAGCACATACAAGTGCAAAAAATGAATTGCGGAATGAATTAATAAACTTTGCGCCTGTAGAAGAAAAGGCAGTTGTAAATGAATTAAATGATTCTGTTCAGACGGTTGTGTTTTCACAGCAAATGACACCAGCACAAATTGCTGGAATAGTTGATGATACTAAGATAAGAGGAGCATTGACTTCTGATTGGTGGGATAGGTTAGATCAAAATACACAAAATAGAATTATTAAAGGCATTCAACTTGGAATGTCTGAAGGTGAAAGTATTGAGGAATTAAAGGATAGATTATTAGGTAAAAGAACAGGGCAATTTGAAACATTTACTGTAGGCGATAAAACCAAGCGTAGATTTGAAAGGAAGGGTGGTTGGATATCAATGACAGATAGGGAAGCAGAGTCCATTGTTAGAACTGCTGTTCATAAAGTTTCAACTGATGTAAGGGAAGGTACTTACCAAGCAAATGATGATGTAATTGATGCAATAGAATCTGTTGCAGTTTTAGATTCAAGAACCACAACCTTATGTGCATCATATGATGGGTTGCGTTGGACACTCCAAGGCGATCCAATCGGTGGACATGGTAAGCGAATGATAACTCCTCCACGACATTGGAATTGTAGATCAAGCCATATCCCTGTAATTTCAATGTTAGATGAATTAGATAATAGGGCATTAGCAAAAGGAAAGAAAATACCTGAAGCAATAAGGGCATCTGTTGATGGAGGACAGCCACAGTCAACCTCAATGGAGAAATGGTTAAAGAGGCAATCAAAAACAAGACAAGATAGAATTGTGGGTGGAAAGGCAAAAGGTGATTTGTATAGACAAGGCAATTTGAAGCTGAAAGATTTCACTAATCGTCGTGGCGACCCACTTACTTTAGAACAATTAAAGCAAAAGGTATAAATGGCACTGAAAGCAATTATTGACAATAAAGAAGAAATTCCAGAAGGAACAGAATCTTATTACGAAGAAAAAGATGGAAAGTTTCATCTTAGTGTCGAAGGATTTACTGAAAAGTCTAAGTTAGATGAATTTAGAGATTCAAATATAAACCTGAAAAAACAGATGGAGGATATCCAAGCACAGTTAAGTCAACATGAAGGTATTGATCCGGTTCAGGCAAGAGAAGCTTTAGAAAAAGTAAAAGGGTTGGAAAATAAAGAATTGTTAGAAAAAGGGCAGTTCGACGAAATCCTGAAAAACAAGGAAGTTGAATATGGTGGTAAGATTGAGCAATTAACTAAACACGCACAGGATCAGGAGAAAGTTGCACAAACTTACAAAGATGAATTGGAAACCTATAGAATTACTTCGGCTATACAAACTGCAGTAAACGAAGTAGGCAATCCTCAATCCTCAGCAATAGCAGATATATTAGCCAGAGCAAAAAACTCTTGGCAGATAGATGACAAGGGTGTATTATTTTGTATTGACGGATCGGGAAAGGCACGCTATAGTGAAAAAGGAGATACATATTTGTCTCCTCAAGAATGGGCTAAAGAGTTAGTTCATAACGCACCTCATCTTTTCGTGTCGTCAGTCGGTGGCGGAGCTAATGGATCGGGCACAGCAAAGGGTAGTGCGGATAATCCGTGGTTAAAAGAAAATTTTAACTTGACAAAGCAAGGGCAGATAATTAAAGATAATGCTTCACTTGCTAAACAGCTTGCTGGCGAAGCCGGAGTGGTTTTGGATGTATAGCAAAATCAATCAAAGTAGCATAATCCGAAAAAGATATGCTATACGCTAGGACTGACAGGGTCAGTTAAATGGAATTAAAATAAGCAGACAGAGCTTGGTCGGAGACCATGACCCTGTATAGAAGTCGGGGACTTCATTGCAAACGTAACTTTTTTAATAATGCAATAGGAGTCTATAATGGCCGCAACAGCAATTTCCAATATAGTTGTCCCTACGTTATTCAGCCCATACGTTGTAGAACGTAGCACAACTCTTTCTAATATCCTCTCCTCTGGAATGGTTCAGAGGACACCTGCTTTTGATGAAATGGCAGGAGCAAAAGGTAAGACATTTGAAATGCCTTACTTCAATGATTTGTCTGGTGATGCAGAAGTGTTAGCAGACGGAACCGCACTTACAATCAATAATATTTCAGCCGAACAGGAAACCGCAGTAAAGTTCATGCGTGGTAAAGCATGGGGTGCAACTGATTTGGCCGCCGCAGTTTCTGGCGAAGATATCATGGCATCAATAGGTGACATGGTGGCGGGGTACTGGGCAAGATCAGTTCAAACTACTTTGATGAATATTCTTGGTGGTTTATTCCATGACAGTGCTGGAACATTGTATTCCACTCACGTTAATGACCAAACTGCAACTGATATTACTTCCTCTCTGGTAGTTGATACAATGCAGAAACTTGGTGATAATGCGTCAGGACTGAGTACAATTATCTGCCACTCCGCTGTTTATGCGGCACTGCAGAAAGCATCGTTGATTTCCTTTGTTCGTGATGCAGATAACAACATCATGTTTTCAACGTATCTTGGTAAGAGATTAATTGTTGATGATGGTTGTGCTACATCTGGATCAGGTTCTTCTGTTGAATACAGAACCTATATCGTAGGCGATGGTGCATTTGCTTATGGCGTTGGTAGTATAGATAATGCTACCGAAGTTGATAGAGACACACTGAAAGGTGAAGATATTCTGATTAATCGTCAGCATTTTATTCTTCATCCACGTGGGCTTAAATTCGCTGGTGCAGTAGCTGGTGCTTCACCTACTGATGGCGAAGTTGGAGCTGGTGCTGATTGGACTAAAGTATGGGACGACCAGAATATTAAAATGGTTTGTCTAATTGCAGGAGTCTAATTATCATTCTTCTTTGGGGATGGATTAGTGAGTCAATCTGTCCCCATAATTTCAACTTCAAGGAGTGCGTATGAGTAGAGCAAGCTTTCACTATGATGAGGCTCCAGAGCCTAAAAAGGACAAGAAAAAGTCCAAATCCACTGAGGAAAAATCCGAAGATAAAAAGGAGGAATAAATGGCGTTGGTCACTACCATTTCGGGAACGACCAGCGACAGTTATGCAACTTTAGCCGAAGCCGATTCACTTCTTGCGGATCGGCAATGGTTTAGTGCAACGTGGGATGCGTTTTCCGATGCAGTAAAAGAAAAGTGGTTAAGAGAAGCAACACGTTCTCTTGATCGTCTCCATCCGTGGCGTGGTGATCTTTCAGAAGATAATCAACGCTTAGCCTTCCCAAGAGATATTGGTGAATCCACCGATTATCCTTCCGATGAAATGCACAGGAATATTAAGGAAGCTCAAATTGAGTTAGCTGTATTGTTACAAGCAAAACAGGATTCAACATCTGGTGATATTGAGTTTCGTACTGAAACGGTTGTTGGTGCATTGTCTGGTACGGTGTCAGTGAATTATCAAAACAGAGAAGATGCCGAAGCGTTGCAACGTGTTCAAGGTGCTAATATTGCATCTGTTAATGCGTTGATGCAACCGTGGCGTTCTTCATCATATCTTACGAGGTAGGAAATGGGATTGAATACAGTTGCGTCAAATTTAATTTCAAAGACTTTTGATAATACTTTAGTTTCTGGTCTGACTTTATCCCAAACAGCAACATGGGTTAAAAGACCAGCAGGAACATATACGCCTTTAACTGGTGCAATGGCTTCACAAACGGAAAGCAATGTTACTGTTAATGCAATCGAGATGGAATACAATTCATCAGAAATTCTTGAATCTGGTGGACAAGTCAGGAACATGGATAGACGGATTCTGGTTAAGCCAGTATCGGGGGTTGATGTCGAAGATGCTAATGGTGATTCAATCACTATTGGCAGTCGTACTTATACTGTTTTGTCTGTGGATCGGACTATGCTTGGCACTACTGAATTGGTGTGGGATTGCCAATGCAGATGACAATGAAAGTAAAAGGAAAGGTGGATCGTAAGGATTTAGACAAAGCCTTTCGTTCTATATGCCTTGGAATTTACAAAGATGTTATCTTAGGTACACCAGTTGATACAGGAAGGGCAAGAGGTAATTGGCAGATTGCAGTTGGTGTGCCTCCACGAGAAGAAATTACAAGAAAAGAACGAGGTGGTGCAACAAACCAAATGAATGAAGCAAAATCTAAAATAAATAGACCAATGGCAGGAAAGTCTGTATTCATGGCAAATAATGTTGGATACATAATGAAGTTGGAAGAAGGTCATTCTGTGCAATCAAGAGGTTTTATTACTAGAGCAATGAAACGAGCAGAAGCACGAGTATTAAATATTGATTAGATATGGCAACACCACAGCAAGCATTATCAAAGCACTTTTCTGATAATTGGAGTCATACAGCAATAAGTTGGGCAAACTTTAATGCACAATTCGATGCTGGAAAGACAAGAACAGGATACACAAATAATGAAATATGGGTTGAGCCAAAGATTGAGTTATTGGAAGCAAATGGACAAATTGGTAATCCCACTGCATTTGCAAAGAATATTGAATTATATTTATTTACAGTAAGTATTGTTGGTAAAAGGGATTCTGGAACAAAGAGTTATTCTGATAGGTCTGCCAATTTAAAGACATTGTATAACCGCACAAGTGTTACTTCGGAGTCTGTGAAAATGTATTTTAGAGAACTTGAAATAATGAATGGATTTGTAAGGGAAGATGATTATTGGAATGTGCCAGTAATGGTTCAATTTGGAGTATCAGTTTAATGCCTGACCATATAAGAAACCAGATTAGGGATCGAGCCGCAGTTGCAGTCACAAGCCTGACTACTACTGGATCAAATGTATTTCAAACTCCAATAGTTACGCCAGAAGAACAAACATTCCCTGCATTGGCAGTATATGTGGATTCAGAAGTGAGTTCAGAGAATGCAACGATGGGTAATATATTGCGTGAATGTATTTTGCATATTGATGGATATGTTGAGGCAAGTGCAACTGTTCTTGATACTTTGGATTTGATAAGCAAGGAAGTTGAAGTAGCAATGGCAACAACAGGAATCGTTACGTCTGGTGGAGCAGACTTGGTGGAAAATCATTTCTTGGAATCAACAGATATTGAAATTATTGATACAGAACCACGACCATTGGGGGTTGTCTCAATGTCGTACTATGTCCAATATCGGACTTCATTTTCAGCACCAGATGTGGTGGTTTAGTTAGAAAGGAATAAATGAGAGTAAAACTAAAGAAAAACTGCAATGCAGAAGAACATGGATTGCTTGGATCAGCAGGAGATTTTATTCATGTTTCAAAAGACGATGCTGATCATTTAGTGAAACAAGGTTTGGCTGAAGTTGCTGATAAAGCAAAAGGCCAAAAACAATCCAGCGAAGATGCTGGTTAATTATTAATTGTCATAGAAAGGAAACAATATGGCTACATACAAAGGGATTTCTGGTCAAGTTAAAGCAATTACAACTGGTGGCACACCTGCCGTACTACCAGAACTAAAATCGTGGTCGGTAGAAGAAACACTCGACACAATCGAGGACACTGTAATGGGTGATTCTGTAAAGACTTTCAAAGCTGGTCTGAAGGCATGGACAGGCACTATTGAAATGAATTATGACCCAACAAATGCAGTCCAAATTGATTTGCTGATTGGTGAAACTATTGATGTTGAGTTCTATCCAGATTCAGGAACAGCAACTACAAAGTTCACTGGCACTGGAATTGTTACTTCCCATAGCAGAAGTGGTGCAATGGGTGATATGGTTGGATCATCAGTTTCTTTACAAGGAACAGGTGCGCTGACTGTTGCAGTAGCATAAAGGTTCTATGAGTATAGTTGATCGAATAGAATCGGACTTTCGTAATAAATTAGCAGGGGAATTAAGCAGTATTGATGTTCCCGAGTGGGGTGAAAATGGAACTCCACTCAAGATATACTGGAAACCCCTGTTAAACTTTAAGTCTCAAGGAAAAATATTTGCATTGATGAATGAAGGTAAAACTTCAGAAGCAGTTTGCCAGACTTTAATCACAAGGGCATTAGATGAAGATGGCAATCCAATGTTTAAGCAACATGAGATGGAAAAACTTTTGCGGTTCTCAGATCCAAGTGTGATTTCAAGGATTGTTACTGCAATGGCTCCTGAAGAAGATGATGTTGATAGCATAAAAAAAAATTAGCTAAAGAAAAGGATATTTTTGTTTTGATGAATATTGCCGAAAAGTTAGGCAAGACTCTTGAGGAAATAATAGAAATATCAACTTTGGAATTCCAGATGTGGGTTGCATATTTTGAAATCAAAATTGAACTAGAAGAAGAAGCAAGAAGGAAAGCTAGGTAATGCCAAGCAAGAAAACCATAGTAATTGAGGCAAAGGATAATACCAAACAAGCCTTTAACAAGGTAAAGAAAAACCTTGATAGCATGGACAAATCCGTCAGTAAGACGAAGAAGTCTATGGATGGGTTGAAAGGTGCTATTAAAGGTGCAATAGGTGCATTAAGTATTGCCGCTTTTGCGAGTGCAACTAGATCAACTTTGGATTATGCCGATGCGTTAGGTAAGACATCTGCAAGGTTGGGATTGACTACTGAGGCTTTGCAGTCTTTAAGATTTGCGGCAACCCAATCTGGAATGACAACTGAAGCACTGGAAATGTCATTGCAGAGGTTTACCAGAAGGTTGGCTGAAGCTGGTCAAGGAACTGGTGTTCTGAAAGATACCTTTACTAAGTTAGGTATGTCAATTAAGAACACTGATGGCACAATGAAGTCTGCAGAGCAAATGCTTGGTGAAGTTGCAGATAAGTTGGCTACAATTCCAGATCAAGGTGAACGAGTACGTCTTGCATTCCAGATGTTTGATTCTGAAGGTGTCAAGATGGTGAATATGCTTCAGAATGGCTCAGGTGCATTAGATGAAATGCGTCAAAAACTTATAGATACAGGCGCAATATTAAGTGAGGATTTCATTAAGAATTCGGAAGCCGCAAATGATGCCATTGATCTTTTACAAAATCAAATAAAAACAGGATTTGGTAAAGCAATATCTGGATTAGCAAAGCCAATAAAAGATACCGCAGAAGCATTAGGTGCAT
>VTLG01012244.1_pt1 | contig 41528 bp, 64 predicted proteins | sample 4694571 | NCBI WGS metagenome assembly VTLG01 (sample SAMN12604809, study PRJNA352737) | marine metagenome | biome: ENVO:00000447; feature: ENVO:00000209|ENVO:00000569|ENVO:01000036; material: ENVO:00002151; isolation source: viral sequences binned using virsorter ...
GGTAGCTGGAGGCGGGCCTACAATCTGGGTCGACACCTTCAGAGAACAGGTAACCGGCTGGTGGGGATCGGACCGTGTTGAGTGGTACTTCCAAGACAACATGGGACTGAATGATTACATGGAGGAGATGTATGGATAAAACAATTAAAATAGAAGTATACGGCGGCTGCGTGACTGAGGTCACCGGCCTACCAGATGGCTGGGACTACGAGATCGTGGACCACGATCATTTGGAAGCGGAGCAAAATGCCAGCTCATAGAAAGTACGACCACATCATAAATAGAATACACAATGACTGGTGCCGTGAAAACGGTTATCCAGTCAGACCGTGTTTACCAAGAGGCAGGCCACAAGCTACAAGCCTCAAGCGCCAAGCGAATATAACTTCTGGCGGCAAGCCTCAAGCCCCAAGCTACAGGCCTCAAGCTTCAAGCCACAAGCCGCAAGCTCCAAGACACTAGAACCCTCATAAAGTTTCAGGCCACAAGCTTCAGGGGTCTTGACCAAGATAAAACTATTCTTAGGATGCTTCACATGATAGGCAATTTGGTGTGGTGACAGACTCACAGAATAGCGTTTTGTAACTTTAAACTCAATTGTAAAATAGAACTGATTAGCATTGTAACACAACGCATCTGGTGTACCTAAACTACTTGTATTTTCTATTCTTGTATAAATTATTTCTGGTGTTTTACTTTTAAAATATTTGTAAAACTTTGCCTCTGGCCCCATCAGTTTTTAACGTTATATCTTCTTTTTAACTTTACCCATACGCCAACTTTCTGTCGTAGATATTTCCAATACAATTCTATGTGATTCACGTGAACCAATAACATTATTCTCTAAAAGACTCATAGATATAATATCAAAATAACCATCAGGCGAGTGAAACTCTCCTTGCGGTAACTTAACTTGCACTCTCGCCGATTGGCAAACAGGTGATTTTAAGAACTTATTTAACTGATCTGCTAATAACTTTCCGCTTATCATAGGTTGACTTTTACGCCAAGTAACGTTAGAAGTCAAGTATGCACAAAAAAGGCTTATTAAATGCACTGCACGACAAGTATGAAGCACAGATATCTGCAGCACATGCAACAATAAATATATATCTAAACAGCTCGGTTGGTATAGGCGAACACCCACAACACATAGATGAACTAGATAAACAACTGCAAATAATAGTAGATGCAGAAGAAAAATTAAATATCTTAGAAGATTTTGGAGATGGAGATGGGAGTACCTAAAAGATTAACAGAGATGCAACAGAAGTTTGCACATCTATTAGTTACAAACGAAGGCAGATTGACTGGTTATGAATGCGCTAAAGAAGCTGGCTATTCAGAGGACAGAGCAAGACAGACAGCGTATGAATTACAAAACCCAAAACTATTCCCATTAGTTGTAAAGTACATCGGAGAAATTAGAGAAGAAAACAATAAAAAATACCAAGTAGATTATGGTAGACATATTGCAGAACTAGGTAAGATAAGACAGAAAGCATTAGAGAAAGGTGCATGGTCAGCTGCCGTAAATGCAGAGGTAGCACGTGGTAAGGCTGCTGGGTTATACATAGAACAAAAGATAATTAGAACTGGTAAGTTAGATGATCTTAGTGAAGAAGAATTAGAGAACCGTATGAAAGAAATTATAGATCAATACTCACCTATATTAGAAGCAACTGATACAGAGAATTTAAAAGAGAAAGTGAAAGAAAAACAAAAATTAATTAGATTAAAAAAAGCAGAGCCAACTAAATCTTCGTCATCTTCATAACACAAGATCTAGGTATCATAATCCTATCTCCAAACGCAATACCATCCGCATCCTTATCATAAGACGCAAACAACTTAATATAGTTTTTAGTCTTCTCATATAACCAACCTTCGTTAACAGGTGAAGCCAAAGTCATCTTATCAAACTCATATTCATCGGCCCAATCAGACTCACTGATGATATCAATCCAATCAACTCTGTACTTTGTATACGGGATATCCTTTACTAATTTTATTCTTGCGTTTCTTTTTCTTCTTTTCTTTGCCATAATAATATTCGGGGTTATGCTTCTTATTGAAGATATCAATAAACTGCTTCCAAGTCATCTCTTTTGTCATATTTACCCTATAGTGTTTTCAAAATATTTTTACTAAAATCCCAATCCAAAACTTCCCCGCGGCCCCTATGCACAAGAAAGTCAATAAAATCAACCCTTATTTAAGCAATGCTTAAAAAACCGTTGGTATTCCTTGCTGATCACGGTAAGCCCTGATCACGGTTGTTTTTCTAAACCCTTTTTCAAAAATTTAATATTCTGAAAAACCCTATAGGGGTGATCAACCGCATAAAACCTTGTTTCCTGAATCCTGACCCCTGTCGCCTGAATCTAGATCATGGCAACATTGTGGCAGAAATGTGTTCTTAGTCTGCTTTTGCCTTAATCTTGACAAACTTTACAAGATCGTGGTTCTTTTTATTTTTGTAGCTGACTCGGACGGTTTCACCCTCTTTAAACTCTGTTGGTAATTTTCGTAGAAATTTCTTATAGCTCATAGCGTAGAGCGTTTTAGAATCGCCCTCTGCTGGTTTGACTTCATAGGTATATCTCATATCACTAACTCTTTATAAACATCACAATTAGCAGACAAAGTCCTACGTTTCACGTCTGCATTGAAAGGATAGACTCCGTGTTTCAAATCAAAAGGAAACACATAAAATTCTCCCTGTTTACCATTTATCTTTACCTGATTGGTAGAGAACTGTCCACCACCATTAGCCATAAATTCTAATCTTCCATTGTTAGGATTGTCAGATCTAGCATATTCAGGTCCATAGTTACTTGGCACTTTTAAAAACAATACAGAGGATAATCCATAAAAAGTATTAGAAGAAGTATGGTAATGCATAGGATTATACTCATTTCTATCCATTTCATTAACCCAAATTGAACTTATCTCTCTCTTATGAGCAAAATGATTAACTTTATACAAATAATCATGAAAACAATTTTCAAAAAATCTTAACGCTTCTTTTGTTAAAAAATTATGTTCCTTGCCTTTTGACGTACTGTACAAACTTTTCTCTTTCTTAATCTTTCCGGCTAATTTGTAATTACTATCCAATAGTTTATTGAAGTTATTGTCATAGATATCATTAATTTGTTTTACAATATTAACAGGAAATTTATATCTTATAACCTTTTGTCCTAAATGTATCTCTTCTGGTGTCATGCTATTAGTTTTACACGTTCATAATAAAGATTAACTTTTTCTAGAAACTTGTGTTGATATGATATAAACTCTTTGCCTTTTATCTGAAATTTTTGGAAGTAATTATCTGGTGTACACATAAGAATTACACCTTGCGTAATCTCTGTCCCGTAAACTTGGTTATGCGCCATAGCATATGCTGCGAGCTGCATTATGTAATCTTCTATCCACTCCCTACGTTTAGGTTTCGTGCTTTGTTTAAAATCTATAATACTATCTTCATAATCAAAGGTCCCAACGAGATCTGTAGCGCCTGCATAGAGGCCCGGATACCATAATGTGACCTCGGAGCCCCATATCTCCTGTAAATCGCACAGGCCCTTGTCTATGACGGTCTGAGCCATACTTTTAGCAGTCTTTCCTTCTTCGGTTAAATCTAGATGTCCTTGACCCAAAATGAACTTTTCCAGGTGTAAATGCATATTCGTACCCCTAGAAGCCGCTTGATCCCTGATCCTTGTCGCCTCATCCACGCCAACCCTTGCTTGCCACTGGGCTAGCTTTTGTCTCTTCTCATCTGACTGTGTTGCTTTTAAGATACTGGTAACACTTGGTAATTTTTCTTTACCAACATTATAGGTTCTTATACCGTCTGTCGTGCTACGTGTTGATGGCGGGTAATGATAAAGTTTATTCCATTTCATTGTTTAACATATCTTGTTTATAGTCCATTTAATTCCTCTTTTAAAATAACCTCTTACAAACTTATTAAAAAAATATCGAACTACTCTCATAACAAGTAGTATAGGGGAACTTAAGACATCAAACAAAATAAGCGACATATCAACAATTAAATCGAGGATATTATCGGTGTTTACGGCCTTTTTTACGCGTTCTTTTAAAATCATATCGCTTCATATACCACTTTTTAAACCGTTCGTCAGTAAAGTAGTCTGCCATCAAAGACGCAGGAACTTGATCAGTCACGATACACTCACCTAAAATTTCGTAATCTTGTTTATCTATTCTCATTGTTTATCTTTTTTTTCATGAAACACTTCATACCAAGAATCACAACTATCACATTGATACATACTAACTATTAAATGATCTGAATCAGGATAAGTATCTTCTGTATCATAATCGTTGTTCCATCTTACTTTTTTATTACAATAAAAACATTTCACAACAGTATAGCCCCAACAATAAATCCAGCTACAAACCAAACAATCTCTTGTCTATAATACAAAGACCACACATCAAATTTACCTTTTAGTTTTATAAAAAATTCTCTTCTGTTCATACTCTTATGCCTCCTGTTGTTTCTATGGGTTGCGCGCAACCTGTCATAATCATAAATAAACTAAGAAACATAATCAGCATAAAGCCGCTAAAAATAACAGTAAATAGTTTGTCTCTAGGATCCATAATGATTTATAATTTCTTTTAGTTTTTCTTTCTTAGTTATAGCATAAGGCACTATCTTTTTAGCAATGTCATAAGCGTCTTTAAAACCTCTTCGCCATCTATACTGCATCTTATATCCATTTTTTCTTGGTTTTAAACAAAGATTACCACCAAAATGATCACAGCACCATTGTATCGTATCTTTATCAGTCATTACTATTTCTAATTGTATTCGCCAACATTGATATCTATTTGGTCTATTGTCTCGTTGACTACTTAAATATTTTTTATAAGTTACACAGCCTTCACCATCAAAGAGTCCTGCTAGATAGGCTATATTATTCTGAAATTGCATATAACCTTGCATATTCTTTTATTAATTTGTACCATTTTTTCTTATATTTCTCATCTTTCGTCTTGTTATATTCGTTCGCTGCGTTGTTTATTTTATCTATTAGTTTCACATAACTCCTTTATTTCTAAATTGTTTTATTTGATCTTCTACTTGTTTAGCTAGACGTTTGTTGTCTGCCCTTAATTCTATAATTTGTTGCTCTATCTTCTCGTTATGATTATGCAACTTTGCATTTCTAAACTCTAATCGCTCTATTGTAGCTTCTAAATCATTGTAACCTTTGTCCATTAACTCTCCCCTCTAATATTCTTTGTTTAGTACCTAAAATTTCTGCCTCTCTATCTAACAACGCTTGTAGTATTCTTTCTCTAATGTATTGTGGCGATCGTCCTGCCATAACGCATACTTTTTTAAAATCACCACTATCGTGTTTAATCCAGTTAATGGCATCTATGGCTGTGTTCCAATCATTAGATTTAAATGCATCGTTCATAGCTAATGTTAAAACAGATATCCAAAGTATTTGTTCCGGTTCCTTGTTTCTTTCTTCATAGTAAGCGTTACTGTTAGCAAAAGGTTCTCTATGTTTACTCATTTTTTCCTTTAAAAAACTTTTTGCAATGTTCAGCAAACTTTTCATCATCTAACTGACTAGCAAACATTTCCATTATAGCTTTGTATGCACCACCACTTTTGTAATCGTTACTAACCGTTTTATCATCAAAAACACTTTTATCTTGATTAGTTTTTTTTATAATGTCAGCATACTCTATACCTGCATTATCCATAGCCTCTATATCATCGGCTTTAAATTCTTCAGTGTTAGACGCATGTAATAATTCATTAGGCATAGGCACATCTGCATTTCTATATTCTTCTTGAAGTGTCATAGGTTTTAGTTTTCTTTCTTTATTCATCTGACTTAAATTTTTGTGTTTCATGTTTCATCCTTTCATATGCGTGTTGTTTTATACCTTTCTCTGTTTGCATAATGGTAAGCATATCCACGCCATTATATGCTTTGACATATGCATTATGGGATACAGCTACACTTGCACCGCTAGATAGTATTAGTATCTCACTGCAACTTGTCAGTGTTAATCCCATTATAATCATAATTAGGTTCTTCATAATAATGCACCTCCCCTTGACTATCACACATTGTACACTGTGTTACAACTTCTTTTGGTGTACCCACAGTTTCATTAGGTATTCTTATATACCCATTTCCTGTGCATCTAGGACAGATTTTTTTTGTCTTTGTCATCCTTGTCTTTTTTTATTTCTTCTAGAGAAGCCAACATTGCAACTAATGCAGCAGCTTCACCGTAAGGTTTTCTCCAAAAATACTCTAACAAATCTTTTCTTTGTTCTTTAGTTATTTTGTACATTACTTATCCCTTACCTTTCCATTTAATTTTTTAGCTTTTTCTTTAGCTAAAACTTCTATTGTCTTGCTTATTGATAAAGTCGCATCTGGTAATAAAACCTTAGAAATTTTTATCAAAGTGTTATATGTTTCATGTTGTAAAGAAACATTTCTATATTTTGTTATATCAGTCATTATCTTTCCTTTTTTGTTTTGAGTCATTATATAGGATTTTTTTGTGGGATTGTCAATGATTAAATTTTTATTAGTAATGCAAATATGCTCAGGCCTATACGGTAATTGTATGCCTGAACAAACCTTCCTTGAACATGACACTTGGGCTGAGTGTTCTAGGCAAGGCACAATTAATACATTGGCTACTATTGATATGTTAGGTGATGATTATATTAATACTAATAAATTATATGTAAAATTTACTTGTAGAGAAGTAAATACAACTTAAGGTTTATACATACTATATTTTAGGGTTAACTCTTGATTTTTATCTATATCTTGTATTGTTTTTAAAAACCATCTGTTGTTGTGTTGTTTTCTTTCACAATTAGGATCTTCTGAATGGTTGACAAATCCCCCTAACGGAGTTCTTATAAGATCATTGCCAACTTCAATATGTGTCATGCCCATTGTAGTATCTTTAGGTATTTCTGCTAAACTAAATAAACCCAACCCATGTATTTTAGATTTTTTTATTGTCAAATAGAATGGTAATGGTTTGTATTTCATCTTGGTTCATCTCCTCCACAAACATAACCTATAACTCTTTTACCTTCATACATATGATAATAATGATTGCTCATAAAAGTTTTCTTTTTTTTCTCAACAGCGGTAATATTTGAATGAAACCAGCTGCTACATTCTTGATGTATTTCAAATGTATCTAATTTGATGTCTCCACCAAAAGTTAAATACATTAATGTAATCATTATAGGTTTCATATTAGAATAATTCTAAACTACCGTCCTTGGCCACGATACTTCTTACGCTTATTTGCTCTTGGTCCATGTTTCTTTCTTATCCTTCCTGGTCTCTTTTTTGGTGTACGTTTATGGTAATTTGATACTCCAAACAACGCTTTCTTTTTAGCCATCTAAATCTTCTGTTCTTAATTCTATTCTTTCTTTTGGATCTTTCATTCTCATATATTTTATTACACCATTAACTTTCTGTTCTACATCTTCACCGCAATTAACACATCTATATACATTTGTATATACATTAACTAACATTGTTCTTGCTTCACATTCTGGACAATCTCCTGTAACTATTTCTGTAACAAATTTCATTCTAGCCATGGCTTATAATTAACTTTACCATCTTCTCTCATAGCACGCAACCACTGTTGTCTGTTTTTGTTACGAGAGTACGAGCAATGTATCCAGCCCGACGTCGGTTCGCCGTCTTTGTAAAATTCTAATATGCCTTGATCTACTTCTAAGTTATCTCTAATCCATCTTGCAAGTTCTCTGTTATCCACACCCGGTATCTCAAAGTCAGCTGCAGCTGCCTCGTCATCTGCTACATGTTGGCTGGTAATACTGCTACCAATTTCTATGCACAGTTGAGCACAACGGAATCCGCTAGATATAATTAATGGTTTATCAAAGTGAGATCTAATAGGTTGTAATATATTCACTGCAAGAGCTTTTAAATTTTCTATTTGTTCTGGTGATGGATTGTTATTAATGCCCTTACGTTCAGCTGTTTGGCTTTTGGTAAGTTCGTCTAGGGTTATGTTAGCTGTTAATTTCATAATTACTCCAGTATTATTTTAGTTATGTGTTTAGCACCCATGTATATCTCTGTTTCTGCTTTTGATTTGAGACACTTATAACTTACGCTTGGATTATAGTCTCTCTCTGCAACTCTCTTACCACGTAAGCAGGCTGCCATATTTTCTTGAATTCTATGCTCCTTAATTTCCCCGTTAATAAACATTAGGAGGGCCACCACAGTCTCAACCATTATTTATCCTCATTGTTGTTTTCATATTCTCTACTTGTAAATGATGCTTCAGTTATTACCACACCTTTTTGACCAAAAACTTCTTCCCATCTTTGTCTATATAAATCATTGGAAACACGAGAAATGCCATCATATTTTTTACCCTTTTCTTTTTTAGTGTCCATTTCCATTAGCAAAAGTTCTTTGTCTATCTTTAAGCTTTTCAATATCAATTAAAACTTTGTTCATTTGTTTTTGCAAAAACTCAATGTTAACCTTATTGTGCATTCCATCCTCAATAGCTTTGTTTAAACGATCAACGGATTTATATAGATCTTCCACCAACATGTAAAGCTCCGCCTCACCAGAAGATTTTCCTAATTGTCCTCTAGGGTATTTAATTCTAAACTCTGTATTCTCTGTTAAATCTTTTTCCATTAGTTCTAACTGTGTACTATGTTGATTTAATTTTTCTTGAATACCAAAAAAAGCCCAGGTGCCAACTGCGACCATCGCAATTAAACTGGCAACCGTCTTCATCGGCATTTGTACATTAGCCTCTTCAGAAATTTTAAGTGGTTTAGTCATTACACTTACATCTCTTGCCAAAGATCTTGTCAATCAATCGTTTTATAAATTTTTTCATTATTGTGATAGTGGGTTGCCTGACTGAAGTTTCATTTCTTCTAACATAGTTTTAAACAGTTTGTTTTCTGTTTGTAAAATTGCCATGTTTTTTTCTAAATCCTGCACTTGCATTTCTAAACCAGATATATCTACACCTTTTGCACTAGATAATGCATCTATTTTAGTTTGCATTTCGCCAAACTTTGCAAAGCCACCACCGATTGCAACCACGGCTGCAATAAGCGCAGCAACAGAAGCTAGATTATTTTTTAATTTATCCATTACGTAACCTCTCCAACTCTAATAAGATTTGTTGTTTCTTAAATTGTATCTCATTAAGTTTTTTCTTGTTAACGGTAATCTTATCATTTTCAACATACGTTGCAAGATTTACATTGACGTATATTTGCCTGTTATCCTGCATATTTAGTTGATCTAGGTAGATATCTTTTGGTTTATAAAACGGAACATTATATACGTTTAATGACGCTTGGTCACTAGTCATAGCATCTAATTTAATTAAATTTTTTAGTTGCAAATTTTTAGATTTGTCTTTAATATTCTGGTCTATTTTCTCCATTACTCTAGCAACGTTTGCAATCTTAGCTTTACCCTTTTGTATAGTTTCTTGCTCCTTGTCACCTGTTGCCTGAGTTCTGGCAGACTTAACAGTGCCTTTGCTACTGGATTTCTTTTCCGTTTTAACGGTTTCTCTTGGAGCAGTTTTCTTAGGTTCTTTCTTTGTAATCGTTTCTTTAGGCTTCTTTGCAATCGTTTTGCTCTCTTTCGGTTCTTTTCTAGGTTCATTTGTCATCTCCTCTTTTGCTGGTGCTGTTTCCATAGGTGGTGCACTTGTAACTTCTTTTTTTGCTATCGGTTCTTCTTCTTGTTGTGCTGGACCTGGTGGTAAACTAATTACCTCTTTTGGTTCTTCTTCCATTTCTTCCATAGCTGATGCTGGTGGAGGTGGTGCTAACTCTTCTATCATTGTCATAAAAGGCATTTCTTCTTGTACCATTGCAACCATCTCTTCTTTTAATGTTTCAATAGGCATCTCCTCCATAACGGGAGCAAACATTTGTGTTGCCATGGGTGCTTCCATTATAATAACTCCTGTTTCTTTAGATGCTATTTCAAATGTTAAACCTGTTTCTTCAATACTTAATTCTAATCTAGAACCTTCTTCTAAACTACCTGATGCAAAAAACTCTTCTTCAATCATATGCTCTAGTCCAGATATAATATCATAAATTTCATTTTCTGTAAGTTCGGTAGTATTTAATGCTTCATTAATAACTGTTCTTTCTTGTAATGTTAATGGCTCGTGGTCATCTATTGGAAAATCTAATAGTAATTCTGCACCTAATAAATTAGGTCCTCTAAGTTCTGACGTGCTTAATGAACCATCAAGACCTTCCCAATACCACTCGTAATGTGATGCTCCTGTGCCATTCCATACTAAATTGTCATGAAATTTTGCACTATTACTATTATAACCAGCATCATCTAATCTTGTTGTCGTCATCTCAGCTAGCGTATTACCATTAGAATCTTTTATTTTTACATGTAAATTATAACTATCATTAGCACCACTTGATGCACCGCAACTAAAAGAGCTTGATCCATCCTCACAGTTTTGCACTGAAAAGTATGAGTTTAATTGTATTCCGCCATCTAATTTATTTTGTGTTGCAATGTATGTTACACCACCCTCGACACCTGTTACATCAACTAATGTGCCATCAGCTGCTACTTTCATATCTCTGCTTGACTCTAGCTCACCATTAAATGCTCTACCACATGCACCACTTATTTGTGTGCCACATGTTATAGTAAATCCATTATGTGTAGAGTTATGATTAAGATTACCTGTGCCTGAGTTAACACCATCTAGATTAAAGTTATCCATGCTAGATGACGCTGTGCCTGCGTTAGGTAATATGTTTGTTGAAGTTGCTGTATCGTTTTCAGCTTTAGCTATTGTACACTGTAGTACAAAATAAAAAACAAAAAACGCTATTATAGCTGGTTTAATTTTTTTCCACATTGATCGGTTTTAACTTCTCAATTTTAATTTCGTTTTCTTTATCTACTTTTTCTCTTTTCTTCATACGCTTAACATATGTTTTATAATCTGGTCTTTCGTGGTCGTATTTACTCCACAATGCTAATGCATCTTTACCTATCTTACCGTCGATAGGACATGGTGTTCCTGCTTGTATCATAGATTCAAACACTCTTTCATCTTGACATAAAATAGCTACAGCTGCAACCTTCATACCAAAATCATTTAGTATTCTGGATAACTTTAATCTTTCACAGTTTTTATCTATAAAATGTTTACCACCAGATATACCTACACCAAACGTTTGCACACCTGCTGATGCACCCACAGCACAAACATCTTGTGTCATAGAATTATATGATGGTGCACTAGATGTTGGGGGTGCTGATCTTATATTACTATTACTGGTACTATTTGTAGTTGTATTAGAAGAAGACCCAGATTCGTATGTTGTTGCACCACCTGTATATCCACCTTCAATACTTGTGTTAGATCCACTTACGTTTGTTTGTGAATTTGCACCATGTGCTTGGTTAGTCACACCTATAAATATAATAATTAATGCTAAAAACAAACTTATTTTGTTCATTAGCACTCACAGTTCTCACAAGTACAAACGCCATATTCATCTGCATGAAGCTCTTCAGAACAATGACATTCGTGATTACATTTACTACAATTTTTATTCATGTTTTTTAAACAACCACTCTGTGTATCTTTTCCACAGATTTTTAATCCATTTAATCATTTTTTTTCTCCTCAATTTCATAGAAGAACTTGTCAGTATCTTCCGTTTTCCATTTACGAGTGTCCTCTACATTCCATTCGGATGTTTGGACTTTCCAGTCGGGAATTTCATCTTTTACTGTAAAAGATGGTATGTCCCATATTAGTCTATTGTTTGGCTGAGCCGCATAGTTGCCATCGTCTAAAGCAAGTATGTGTGCGCACTTATGTTCGTGCGGAATTTCAGAATGATCTGTATCTATTATATTACTCTCTGGGTGAGCAAAGTCAACTGTGAAAAGATAAGCACCTGCATGCCATTTTTTATCTTTACCTATGTATTTACCAGATTGTCCGTCTAAAATATCCCAAGAAGTAACAGCAGGATAATAACTGAAAGAATTCCATAACTCCAATTCGTCCAATCTATACTTAGGAACGTCTTGCGGCTTAAAACCTCTTTGAATAAACGCTGATATTGGAAGACGATAAAAGATTGCACCGTTTTCCATGATAGCATGAAATAAGATCGGACGGCCTGTAATACAGGTGATACCAAAGATAATACAATCTTCAACTTCGCCGTGATGTTTTTTAAGGTCATATAAATATTCTCTCCTTATTTGAGAGTATGTTACAGGAATATTTGCATTTAAGTAAGCCATAATTAATCATTTATTGTTCCCCAATTTTTGCCTGATTCGTAGTCTACTTTGTTTGGGATTTCTAATTTAACAGCATTTTCCATAATCTCAACAATTTTTTTAGCTTGCTCTGGAGATTCTACAGAAACATCTAATTCATCATGTATTTGTATGTGCGCTACAATGCCTTCTTTGTATAAATCTAACATAGATTTTTTAGTCATGTCAGCAGCAGAACCTTGTATTAATTTATTTAATGCTTTGTAAGTATAAGCACGCTTGATGCCTGGTCCATGTTCCTGAACAGCTTGTTCAAATGGTAATGCTTTGTGCATACCAAAAGTATTTGGTTCCCATAAATGAAACCGGCATAATCTACCAAGTAAAGTTCTTATCTGTCCTCTTTGTTGTGCTCTGTTAGATACAGATTTTGTTAATGATTTAACAAACGGAACTCTATTGTGATAAATAGAAAATAATTCTTCTGCTTTATCTTTACTAACACCTAACTCTGCTTGTAATTTTGCTTTACCCATACCATAAAACAATCCTAAATTAATTGTCTTTGCTGCGCTTCTTGGTATGTCTGCCATCTTTGCAACGATAGTATGGAAGTCTGCGTCTCCATCATCGTATGCTTCTTTAACACCAAACACACTTGTGTCTTGGTCTAGGGATGCATAATGAACTACTAGTCTTGGTTCTTGTTGACTGTAATCAAAGCATCCCCACTCGCAACCTGATTCTGGTATGAAAAGGGATCGAATCAGTGGACCGAGGTCTTTATTACGAGCGGGAATTTGTTGTAAATTAGGATTAGAATATGAGAATCTACCAGTGACTGTGCCGCCTTGGTCAGATCTTATCTGGTTAATATCCGCATGTATTCTACCTTTATGTTCGTATTTTATAATTGTATCTATAAATGTCGTATGTGCCTTGTTTATTTCTCTAGCTTTTGCTATCTTCTTAACTAAAGGATGTTCATGATTAGACAAAAAGTTTTTAGTAAATGATGGTGCCTGTGTTTTCTCAGTTCTTTCGTAAGGTAATTTTAATTTGTCAAAAACTTTGGCAATGCTTCGTGCTGCCCATATTTGACATTCTTCTCCTGTCTCTTTTGTTACTTCTAATAACAATTGTTTTTCTTGTTCACTTAACTGTTGTTTCAATTTATGAGCGGATTCGGTATCGACACGCACCCCTTTAAATCTCATATCAACTAAACATGGAAACAAATCTGTTTCTAAATTAAATATAGAATTTAAATCTTGGCTGTTTATTTCTTTTTGCATAACTTTCCATAAAGCTAAAGTAAGTTCTGCGTCTCGTTCTGCGTAATTACCTACGTATAATGCGGGTAATTTCCACATATCTGCTTTAGGATCTACACCCCATTCTTGTGCTGCATTGTTTAATTCTGTTTCATTTTTACCTTGGCCAACAAAATCCCACCCTAAACTATTAAGATCGTATCTATATCTATTCTCATTTACTAATGACGCTGCAATCATTGTGTCATAGATTCTACCATTTACTTTAAATCCCATGGCTCTTATCCAACAAACATCATACATTGCGTTGTGAAATATTTTATCTGCTGCTGACTCGCAAATATCTTTAAACCATTTCATAACTAAATCTTTATCAAGATTACCACCGCCTTCGTGATCAAATGGAAAATAGCCTGAGTAACCATCTGTAGCTACAGCTATACCTACAACTTTACCTCTACCCACAACAGAACCTGTCCCTAATTTTTTTAAATCAGGATCATAAGTTTCTAAATCAATTGCTATTTCTTCTGCATGACGTAAGTCTGGAAACTCTGTAGGTTTAACCCACTCTGTTTGTGCTTTAAATATCATTTTGTTTTTTCCATTCTTTATAACCTTCAGTCCAAGACTCTTTTTTTTCTGAATAATCTCGTTCTAAAATCATTTCTAAATAATGTATTGCCTTTTTAATATCCTCTTCCTTTCCTTTGGCAGAATGTCTGCATATATATTTTATAGCCGATGCCTCTGCAAAAAGCAACCTGTTCTTGTTTATAAACTCACTTGGCTGCACGACCATGTTTCGGTAGTGGCTTCCTCCAATTTGTTTTTTGTACACACTCATATTTTATACTCCTTCTTTTTGTTTTTACATTTTATTAAATACAAATTATCTATAGTTCGTGTAATACCCACGTACCAGACTCTTTGTTCCTCATCATATTTTTCTTTCGATCTTTTTGATCCTTTCAAAGTATTTTCTGTTTGATTTAAATATAATACAACATTAGTTGCTTCTCCTCCTTTTGCTCCGTGTATTGTAGATATTTTTATTCTAGGTGGTTTTGATAAATCCTCTCCATTAACAAACATAGATTTTACATAATCAATTTGATGAAATGGAACCTTAGCAAAAGCTTCATACCAAGGTTTGTCAAACTCTGGTTTCTTGTCGTCTAACCTTTCTATAACTTTTTGCTCTAAAATTTCTGGTAGCTTCTCACCTTTTTGCATTCTTTTAAAATTATTTATGTCTTCGTACAAACTTTTACCTATGCTGTTACCTTGACTGCTTTCAAAAAAATAACCTTTTCTTTTAAGATAAGAAGAAATAGGTTTTAATAATGATTTTGTCCTTGTTAAAATTAACCATTGTCCTTTAGACATATCTATATCAGCCAACTTAAAACGTTGATTTATATGGCCAATCTCAGATTTAGGTAAGTATTGTTTATCTAATCTTGTGTTAATTCTTTCTATAATATCTAAAGCTTTCTTTTGAATAAGTTGTGGCACTCTTTTTGATTTTGTTAATGGTATTTGTTTTGCTTGCCAATTTATAAATGAGTTAACATCAGCTCCTGCCCAACCAAATATTGCTTGGTCATCATCTCCGGCAATCCATACATCATTACAATAACCATCTTCTAATTTTTTTATCATAGACCATTGTATCAACGATAAATCTTGAGCTTCATCTACAAATATAACTTCAAATTTAGGCGCTGTGCCTTTTGGTCCTAAAAATTTATCTAACATATCTGTGTAATCAATTAAACCATACACGGTTTTATAGTTGTTTATTTCTTTATCTATAGCTTCTAACTTATCTCTTTGAATTTTACCAAGATGTTCGTTTAAATTATATTGATCTAATACACTAATTTGTTTTACTCTAGCTAAACTTATTAAACTTAAATACTCACTGTCTGATGTAAATATTCCATTCCATTCATTCTTTTCGTACGCTGCATATTTTATTTGTACACCACATGTCTCACCTATTTTTTTATAATTACCTTCTTGCATTACGTTCTCTTCTTTTAATCCTAGTCTTGTAAATGCCAACGAATGTAATGTTTGAAAATATCTTATATCTTTTTTATCTAACGTAGGGTTTCTTTTTAAAAATCTATCTCTAGCTTCGTTTGCAGCTTTACGTGTAAAAGAAAAATAACCTATTTTATCTAAAGACACACCTTTGTTAACATAGTTTGCTACTTCATTTAGAAGTGTGTATGTTTTACCGGTTCCTGGTGGTCCTATGACTTTATATCTCATTAATAATTAGACTTCTCTCTATCTGTTAGTTTGTGTTCTATTCTTTTGTAGTGTAACTGTGATACTCTACAAACTTTTAATGTTTTGCCATCAATGTTTAGTGAGTGTCCAAACTCTACAGAACATTTCTCTTTTAATTTCTGTGCAATCCTTTCTTCTGGAATTTTCCAATTAGTCCCTAGATGCTCGATGAAAGACTCAAATCTAAAAAAATGGTGTGCTTCTTCTGTAAGACATGCACCACTGTTAATTTGACTTCGTTTCATAGCTTGTGGTCCATTGACACAATATTGATACAACTCTTCTTTTAATCTATCAGCTATCTGTGTTCCTGCAGGTGGTGTAATTTCTTGGCAGTTGTTTCTTAACAACGTTAGTTTAGATCTCCAATCCTTTGGTTTTAATGGTTCAAAATATATTCCTGTTTGTTCCCATACAAAATTTAAAACATCTTTTTGATTAGTCATAAGTTTTGTATTGGGTATTGTAACTTCTACGTTATCATCGTTAGGCATGACAATGTTAAATCTATATTCAGGATCAGAGTATTTTATAATTGCAAAATCTTTTATGTCTGGAAATGTAGTTATACCATCTGACTTTATTCCAAAAGGTTTAGAATAACACAAAGTACGCATACATTTAGATTGTATAGGCTCTTCATAACAAGTATGACCTGCTGTGTCTTTTTTCCATGCAGCTATTTTACTGTCTAGTTTTGATTTATCCCAAGGGTCTTCTAAATAATTGTAGTTTGCTTTTGCTACTTGGTCTGGCCATTTGTCTTTATATTTCTTTTTTGCAAAAACCATGTAGTTATACATAAAACGATCTCTGCCATCATTTAATTTTTTCTTGGAGCATAATGCTAAACAAGGTGGGCCATCTTCAAACTCTGCATTTGTTCCTAACAATATGTCTCTGTATGTGCTAGCAACTAACTCACTTAATTTTTCTTTATCTATTCTTGATTCGTTTGCATATTTAATAAACTGTTCTAAAGATAGTTTAGAATTATTCTTATCTACAGCATACCTAGTTGAGTCGCCATTATTATAATAAGGTAAGTTTATAAAATTACCTGGTTTAATATCTCCTTTGTCATCTTCCTTTAATTCTTTCTGTTTTGGAAAAACTTCTGTAGTAGAAGATAAACCTAGAGGAAGTAAAAAAGATTTAAATGCCTCTATTAAATCTATTGTTGGTATTGGTTCTTTTAAAAATAAATAACAATGTAAACCTCCGCTTTTAGAAAGTATTGGTATTAAAGGTAATTTGTATTGTTGAAATAATGCTAAAAATTCTTCTATTTTAAATTGACCATAATCAGGTGGGTCAATATCTATACAACCAAATTGAACTGTTTTGTTTAATCTACAAGGTTGTATTCCTATAGAAATTTTTCCTTCTATATGATTTTTGTAATCTATTGCAGATACAGGTCTACCTGCCCATTCGTAATTAGGTTTTATTTTATTTTTATTAGAGTCTAGGGAAGTCTTAGACATGTCGGCAATACCAAAATCACCTTCATATCCAGTAAATAATTTTATAAATTCATTAACCATAACGATCCCCAATTATTATGGGCGGCTTCAGTCTCCCTATGACCGCCCACATTTCTCTTACGAGAAACTAATAATTTGATTTATCTTCCCCTGAAACTGTGGCAGCATTTTGCTGCGATTGTTTTAAAGAGTTGTGAAAATCACGGGCCATTTGATAAAGTCCAGCATTGTCAACTTTTCTCACCATGTCTATGTTATAGCCATGCCAATTAAAATTGCTTCCTGCGTTTTCAACAGATCTTAATCTGTATACTCTTGAAAACATAGGTGCTTGTACCTGTTTGCCAGTTTTTGGATCAGTCTCAAATTGGTCTTCCATTTGAGAGTTCCATCCTCTACTAACTTTTAACTGAGTTGACTTCATAGTCATCAAAGCTTTTTCAGGTCTATCTCCGTTAATGATAACAAAATGATTTGCTGTTTTGATAATCTCGTTACCATTTTTCAACACATCTTTGTTGTTATTTTTGTTTTGAGTTGTTTCTGCCATAACGCCTGGACCCCTATCATTGCTGATTGGTCTGCCTTCGCTTCTTTCAAAAGGTGCCCATTCAGGGTAAGTCATTTTGTAGAACACAGGAATAACTTCTATTCCCTTCTCCCCATCATACAGTTTTTTTGTAACTGTATTATAAAACATACCAGCTTCTGCCCCTTCGACATATTTGGCATGTTTCTTCTTTGTTTCATCTGACATACTTTGCAGTAATTTCAGAAAAGGTAAAGCAAGATCACCTTTGTCAATGTTTTCAAGACCCATTCCTGAGTCTGCAACAAAGTCCAAAGTTGCTAATGCACCACCTTGTTTGTTTGCGACGTTTCTTGTTTCTTCGCTCATGTTATTTGCTCCTTGTTATTTTTGTTTTGTTTCCCTTAAACAGGTTAAAATGTTCAGATGGCAGTTCTTCGTTTTTCTCAGAACGCTCTCTAAACAATGCTTTGAGGGTCATAGGCTCGACTTTCAACTTTTGAGTTGGTTCGAACCCATTCCCTTTTGCAAGGTTTGCGTATTCGCTCGCCTTGTTATCTTCGCCACGACCAAAGGAAACTGTAATCTCATTTTTAATAAGATCACCTAAGTCGTTTTTTCGAAGCCAGTTGTATGCGCCTTCCCTTTTATCAACAGGAATAGTTGCGCTGTAAATTTCTTTTACTTCTATTGCAGACCCATCAGCTAATTTCATAGTTTTCATTTTTAGTGATTCCATTATTTCTGGAATTGCTATCTGAGATATTTGATCTGCGTTTTGTTTTTTTAATTTAAGACGTTGTTCGTCTTGTTCTATTTCGTCTTCTAACTTTTGTAGTTTTATAACTAGGTCGGATAAACTTTCTACACCGCCTAAATTATTTACGTCTTGAGGTGCGTCCTCAATAAACATACTTTGTAATTTTTCATTACTCATTTATTTCTCCTTTTTCATTAAAATTTATTGGCACAGGGTAATAAACTTTTTCTTGTCTATCCCATTTTAATAAATTTATTTTTCCACCTGTATAATAATGTACAATTGGTCCCACAAGAAATATTATAGATGGATCTCCAGTTAATAACAAGTAGTCATCAGGTTTTATATTTCTTAATAACTTTCTTAACTCAAAAAGAACAGGACCTGCACTTAATACAATCTGTGCGTGTTCTTTTAGTAAAACTTTTATTTTACCATATTTAAGAGCACCCATAATATTAAATTTTGGTCGGCCAACACTTGTTCCAGGTATTTCCTGTAGCAAATAAACCGTAGGTTCTTTTTTTATTTCTTCTTTTTCCAACATAACTTTCTTGCTTGACTTCTATTCTATTTCGTATAGTTTGTCAAACAGAAAGAAGATATTAAAACATGAATTATAAATTTAAAACAAAACCATATAAGCATCAGCTTACTGCGTTAGAAAAGTCTTGGAATAAAGAAGTATATGCTCTTTTTATGGAGATGGGTACTGGTAAATCAAAGGTGTTAATAGATAATATCTCTATGCTTTATGATAGAGGTAAAATTAATGGTGCTTTAATTATTGCGCCAAAAGGCGTGTATAAAAATTGGCAAGACTCTGAAATACCTACGCACATGGCAGACCACATACAAAAGAAGTCAATTTTGTGGCAAGCAAATATTAATAAAACACAAGAAGCAAAACTTAAAACATTGTTTAAATCAGAAATGGATTTACATATTTTAATTATGAATGTTGAAGCATTTTCAACAAAAAAAGGCCTTGATTTTGCCTTAAAGTTTTTAAGTTGCCATGAAACATTAATAGCTATAGATGAATCTACGTCTATAAAAAACCCATCTGCAAAAAGAACTAAAAATATTTTAAAATTGTCAGAGAAGTGCAAATACAGAAGAATTTTAACAGGTTCTCCAGTTACTAAATCACCTCTTGATCTATTTACTCAATGTTATTTTTTAGATCCTTTTTTACTTGATTTTACGTCTTATTATGCTTTTCGTAATAGGTACGCAGAAATGCGAACAGCTAATTTTGGTGGTCGTTCTGTGCAGTTAGTAAAGAATTATAAAAATTTACCAGAATTATCAAACACGCTTACAAATTTTTCTTATCGAGTTTTAAAAGACGATTGTTTAGATCTACCTCCTAAAACTTTTATGAAACGAGTAATACAACTCACACCAGAACAAGACAAAATTTATAAACAAATGAAAAAACTGGCTCTTGCTGAAATGAATGGCAAATTAGTTACCACTGCCAGTGCAATAGTGCAACTTATGAGAATGCAACAAATTACTTGTGGTCATTTTAAAGCTGATGATGGCTCTGTTCAAGAAATAAAGAATAATCGTATAACTGAACTTTTAGATGTTGTAGAGGAAGTACAAGGTAAGGTTGTAATATGGGCACATTGGAGGAACGATATAGCAACAATAGTGAAACATCTTAAAAAAGAGTATGGGGATAACTCTGTTGTAACTTATTATGGAGATACCTCTACAGAAGATAGACAAAAAGCTATAAAAAAAATGCAAAACACAAACAGTAGCGTAAGATTTTTAGTTGGCACTCCACAAACAGGTGGTTATGGTATTACTTTAACAGGTGCCAGTACAATGATATATTATTCTAATGGTTATGATCTTGAAAAAAGACAACAATCAGAAGCTAGAATAGATCGTATTGGTCAAAAGAAACCAATGACTTACATAGATATTATTGCAGAAAAAACAGTAGATGAAAAAATAGTTAAATCTTTAAGAAAAAAAGTAAATATAGCTACACAAGTTATGGGAGAAGAGTTAAAAGATTGGATATGAGATATCCTTATTATATTAGAATGACAATACTATTATGTATAGGAGCGTTTGCACCTATTATGATTCATCACATTGTTTATAAGTTATGGGATGTCAGTGTATTACGAGCAGCAGAAATAACTTTTTTATTTTGTATACCTATTGCTTTTTGGATGGCTAGCAAAATTAATGAACGTTGGCACGACGATAGAGAAGATTAATATAGGAAAAAGTAGGACTAACGTATGAGCGCTACAATTTTTGAAGTAGAACTAAAATAACACCGGCCATACCAGACATAACAGCACCCATAGATACTAAAAGTATTCTTTCTACTCTAGTAATCTGTTGTTCTAGTTTATGCATTTTATCATGAGTTTGTTTTTGCATAATTCTGCAAAGTTTTTCATGTGATTCTATTTTTTGTAATGCATTTTCTTTAGCCATTATATTCTTCCTCTACTTTTAAGTTTCATTGCTTTTTCTTCATCAGACAAATATGCAGTTTCACCGGCTGTTAAACCTGTTGGAGACGTGTTGACGTTTGATGCAACTTTTGTTGGATCTACTTCAGGTGTTTGTAGTGGTGGTGTCGGTAATTTGCTAAATGGACTCCCTGGCACTGCAAAGTTTTTAATTTTTGGCACAATTTTATCTAAGAAAGAAGGTTTGCTTTTAATGTTTCCTCGTTCGTCATATATTAATCTACCCTTTGCATCTCTTATAGCGTTTGCTTTTGCTGGTTCATAACCATCAGGAAAAAATTTTTTTCTTGAGTATTCACGAATAACTGCATCTAATTCTCTTCTTGGGTAAACAAAATTTTTATTAACATTATAAATAAAATTATCACTATTTTTAGTTTTTTGTTTTGCAACACCTTCAATAATCTTTACTTTTCTTTTAAATCTTGGTTCAGAAAATCTAAGTGGTGTAAAATATCCTCTAGTTAAAAGTCCAACATCAACAAAAGAAAGTTTAGCTTCATCTAATATTCTTCTCATTGTAATCATATCTAAGTCTAACATTTCAAAATCTTTTAATTTCATGTACAAATCTCTTTGTACTTTAAATGCTTCGTCTTGCATTTTTTCAAATTCAGAAATCATTACAGAAGGTGGTCTATTTATATATTCTTTTGATTTATAAAATTTTTCTGTTTCATCAGCAGCTCTTAATAGTCTATTTGCATTAGAAGCTAAAAATTTTAAATCATCTTTAACGTCAATTCTAATAATTCTAGTTCCTGTAAATAATGCTAACAACTCGTCACTAAGTTTTGCTAGTTTACCTTTACCTGTTACGTCTCCTTCTAGAGCATCTTTAATCTTGCCGCCCGTTGATAAGACACCAGGCTCTGCACCTTTTATAATGTGAACTAAAGACTTGTTAAATTTATCTTCTAAATTATCTGTTGGTGAATAAATATATTTACCATCTGCTGTTCTACCACCACGGCCATCTGTTAAAAAATTACCACTGTTAACATCTTGTATTCTTTGGTAGTAAATTGCAGGTGAAAGAAACGGTTCTAATAATTCCATTAAGGGTCCGTCTGCTTTAAACATTAAATTTAAAATATAATCATCCATGTCTTCCTCGGCTATGTTTTGTTTTTCAGCCATGCTTAACGCCGCTTGAATAGGTCTCTCTAAAACATCATAAGGGCTAAAATAAGAAAAATTAATTGCGGCAGACTCACCATTTTTCCATGGTTTAATACCAATTAAATTAGAGTTTTGATCCCAGGGTGCAGCTCCTGATCTACCGTAAGCATCCCATTGTTCTTTTGTTGCACCGGTAAAATAATTAGCTACTGCTCCTGCAGCCGCACCTATTCCTCTTACTGCAAGGTAACCACCTATTAAATTTTTGTAACCCATTTCTCTTAAATGTGGATTGCCAGATGCAATATTTTTTAACGACATACGTAGTGACGTTGCTCCTGTTCTTAGCATTTCTGATGGAAATGAAACGAAGTTACCTAAAAAAGGTATATTTCTAAGTCCTTGTATTACTGGTGGAACTTTACTGTATGTTGGGTAAGTGTTTCTTAACATAAACGCCGCTGCGTCGTCTAACGCTTCATCTAAACTTTTTGTTGCTCCTGTAAACATATTTTTTCTATTAAACGGTTGCTTATGCATTTTTAAATATTTTTCTACGTCGTCTACACTTTTTAATGCTTGTGTTAAATCAGATTTGTAAAATTCAAATCCATAGCCTTTCCAAAGATTATCACCGCCTGCGTACAATCTTGCAACTCTTTCTGTAATTTTGCTGTCAGCAAAAAAATCAAACAATTCATTTTCGTTTTTTATTTTTCCATCTTTTAATTTATTAACAACTGCTCTAAGTTCTGCAGCAACAATGTTTTCATCATAAACGCCAAGACCTACAAGTTTTTGTACATATTTAGAGAACTCAACTTCATCAATTGTGTCTCCTTTTCCTGCTTTAAATACATCTTTAATAACTGACCTAAAGTTATCTATTGCACTAGCCTGTTTTCCTACGTGTCCATTCCATAAAGCAAAAAACGAAGCAGAGGTAACATTTCTTACTTGCGTTTGTGGTGAGTATAAAGTTTTCATTTTTTGCACAGCTGCTTTAGTTTGTAACATTTGTCTTATAATAGGAATTTTAGTCATTACATCTAATGGAGTCCCTGTTGCTTTTAAAAGATTAGCTAATTCTGGTGATGTAAACATTTTTTCTATATTACTATTCATAGAGTTTAGTCTATCTATCTTACCAATTCTAACAGGGTTAACAAATTTTGTTTTTGCAGCCTCAATAGAATCAAACAACCAACCATTGTTTTTTCCAATTTTAGCAATAGCATCAAAACCTTGTTTAGTTGCTGTTGATGCATAAGCATCAGCAACTGTAAACATAACTTGTGCTCTTAAATCTTTTTCTTCTCCTAATAATTTTTTAATAACTTCAGGCAACTCTTCTCCTGTTTTTAAAAATCTAAATTTGTCCATTCTCATTTCTTTTGACCCAATATTTTGTAATATTTTAATGGGATGTATGTTTGCTGTTTTACCTTTTGCAATAATATTGTTAACTAAATCATCAGAATATTTTTCTAAATAATTTTTTGAACTTCCTCCATAAGTTGCTTTAGCTATTTCTCTTAAATCTCTATTCTTAGATACTACATTTTTTAAGATAAAATCTCTGGCTCTTTTTCTAACTGACAAATCTGCTGTATAGTTTGGATTAGTAAATGTTGCAAAAGATTTTAAAATATAATTATCAACTCGACCTGACAAAGAATTTTTTAAATCTCTTATGGCTTCATTTTTTGATCCCTTAGGTAAGTTTTTTCCAAATTCTGTTAATGTTTTATTAATGTCTTTTTTTAATTCTAATGCTAAAGGTCTAAATTCTTTTTCTAATCCGTTTAATTTTTTAGTTCCTTTTAAATAATCAACTACTTCATCTAAGTATTGTCTTTCTAACATTTTAGATGTTTGGTTTGTATTGTGTCTAGCTTGAAATTTTTTAGCTAAGTCATAAGCACGGCTTTCAACACCTTCTAATAATTTATCAAATTTTCTAGCTTGTTTTGTTATATGTAATTGAACAGATTCAGCAACTCCTTGAATGTCTCTAGGCATTTTTCCATAAGATCTAAACCAAGATAACACTGTATCTATCCTACTTAAACTTCTTTCTACTTTTCTTGGACTTGTTGTTTGAAACAATCTCCATTGGTCTCTAGGTGGTAATCCTTTACCAGCAAACTTTCTTGTTAATGGTGATATAAGTTTTTTAATTTCGTTTTTAGTATAACCAGCAAGCTTTGAAACAATCTCAGAATGAAATAAAGGATTTTTAGCAAGTAACCATCCTGCTCCTTGAAAACCTTTTCCAATACCTCTAAATGCAAGTGATGCTGTTGTTTTAGTAACAGGTTTTACAGCATACTTATATGTTTGTTGTAATCCTTTTCCAGCTATAGGAAACAAACCACCAACAATAGTCCCTTCTGCTCCATATCTTAATTTATTTCTAAATATAGCTGCTGCTTTTTTTCTACCTGTTAAATTTTCTGTTGGTTCTGGTTTAGCAAAATCAAAAAAAGTTCCTTCTTCCCTCTTATCTGGTGATGCAACAAAGTCTGTAACACCAACAACAGTTGCTCCTCCTAATGAACGTTGTGCAATTTTAGAAGCTTTGCTTGTACCCATCTTAGTCATTGCTCTAAAAATAGGTCCTGCTTTAGTTGCTCGATGTAAGATTTTAGTGCTTATTGCTGCTGGCACACCAAACTGCGCCATTAATTTTGCAATATCACCTCTCCAAGTTTCTGGTTTTGCTGGTTCAGCTTCGGTTAGTATTTTATTAACTTTTGTAGAAAATTCTGTGTCTAATAAAAGATCTGTACCTGCAAATAAAATTTCACTTAAGCTAGTTCCTAATTTAAATCTACCTAACTCTAGACCTTTAGATATATCTGCAAATCCATCAACATAATCTCTTTCGCTAATTTTTCTATCTACAGTATCATAAAGACTCTCTTGCCCTTTAATTCGTCTTGCTGCATCTCTATATTGAAAGAATGGATCTAGCGTTAAAGAAAGTCTAAATAAACCTTCGTTATCTTTTAAAAAATTCCAACGAACTGGTTTCTTTTGTTTTTTGTCGTAACCTTCAATAGCTTTAAGTACAGATTTTTTAAATTCTTCTACGGTGTTAATAGGTTCTTTTAGTTTTCTTTTATCATAAACTTTAAAAGGACCCTCTACACTTTGATAAGTTAATTCTTTTGAGGCCATGTTATCCCTCCGATGGCAATACTAAATTTACACCATACTTTTTATTAAAGTTAGATATGTCTTGTTCAGTTTGTATTGTTGCAAAATCTTCCATGGCTTCTGCGCTAGATAAAATTAAATTAATAATGTCATCACTAATTTCTTGTGGAAGCCTGTTTCTTAATTCTTCAAATGTTAAATCTTGTTGTAGTTCTTCGGGCATAGTCTCTTGTTGCATGTCGCCTGTCGCTTGTCCCATGCCGCCTGCTGCTGGCATCACGGACATACCTTCTTGATAACCTATTCTACCCCCTTCAGCGTTTCTTTTTCTAAGTTTTTTTCTAGCTTCTTCAATTGCATCTAATTCTAATTGTAAGTCAGTATCACTTTTATATTTAGGTTTTTCTGATTGTTGATCTGCAAGATATAATTCTTTTTTAATTTGAGTCCAGAAATATTTACCTTCTTCTGATTTTAAATAACTTTCAACAAAAGGATCTAATGAGTCTAGTCTATTAAATTGAGTTTCTTTAGCTCTTAAATCTAATATTTCTTGCTCTGTTGCTGTACCTGCTTTAACTTTTTTTGTTAAAGCATCTATTTCATTAATTAAAACAGGGATTTTATTAAATTTCCATTGCTCCAACCAACCTTTACCATCTGCACCGCCGCCAGCTAATTTTGTTCCGGCTCCTACTAATGCACCAAATAAATCAGCTTCGGTTTGTTGTCGTGTCATTTCTTTTGTTGCTCGAGCAGTTTGAAGTTGTTGGAATGGTCCTTTAGCTGCAGCTCCAACTGTAGATACAATATTACCAGACGGTGGTCTTGATACCAGATCTAGTCCTAGATTAATTAAAAAGTCGTCTCTGTCTTTGTATGTTTCCTTTGGTCTACGCTCTCTTACAATTTTGTCTGCTGACTTCATTATATCTTCTAAAGATTGTGAGTATTTACCAGGCTCATCTACTAAGCCTCTTTTAGGTTTTTCTAAACCAGACGTTATGCCTTGGTTAGCTGATCCACCCATTCTAAACATTGGTCTTCTTAAAGTTCTCATAATTTAACTAAATGTTGTTCTAGTTAATGGAGGCATCATTGCTATGTTAGCAGCTTGTTGTCCAGCAGCTCCACTACCTAATCCTAATAAACCACCTATAACAGCAGTTGTTCCTAAACCTGTTTGTAATGCAGTTGGATCTGGTGTTACTGTTTGTTGTATTCTTCCTGGTAATTGTCCTAATCTGCTAAGACCTTGACCATAAACATTAAATCTTTGATATGGTTCCATAGCTTGCATTTGATTAGCTTGTGCTTGTGCATCAAGAACCCTTTGGTCTTGTGCTTGTTGAATACCACCTATACTAGTTAACGTTGAAATATCTCCTCCTGCTAATTGAGGTGTTAAACTAGCTAACCCTGCTTGATAACCACCTATTCCTAATTGTCCTTGAGCAAGTCCCGCTTGTGCACCAGCTAAACCTAATTGATTTGCAAAATCCTGTTGTCTTAATCCAGCGCCTTGAGTAAATCCTTGTCCTAATAATTGTGCATTAAGTAATGCTCTGTTTCTATCTGATGTAGTTTGATATTCCGATGATAAAACTCCTTCTCTACCACCACCTAAATTTCCTGTTTGTGCTGCAAGAGCACCAATATTTTGCTGTTTTATAGCAGCTTGTTTATCAAACTCTGATAATGTTGCGTCAATAACTTGTTGTTGGTATGGAGACATATATGAAGAAATAGACCCTGTGCCTGTGCCTGCTCCGGTTCCTGTAGCTGTTTGTGCTGCAGTTAAAAAAGGAGAAACACCACCTAATGTTGTGCCCGCTTGTGTTCCATAATCAGCTGCTGAAGTTAAATAGGGTTGGTAAGCTCCAACACCAGACCCCGCTAAAGTTGCAGCTTGTGTTTGTAATGCGTCTTGACCTGCAACTGTTGGTGCAAATCTAGATGTATCTAGAGGTACAGCTGTTAAACCTGCTAGCTGTGTAGCGTAATCTTGACCAACGTCTTGTACAAATTGTTGAGGTAGTGTTGATTGTTGTCCTATTGCCATTATATAATCCTTTTCTCTAATCTTTGTGATGTTTCAAACATTTCTCTAGCACCTTCAAGTCCTTGTGACTCTTCAGATACTTGTCCACCTTGTTCTAAGTTCTTCATCATTCTTTCCATTATAGCTGCACCTTCATCTATGTCGCCGCCTCCTGCATTTCTAACAGCATCTGCTGTAAATACAAATTCATTTTTACTTAATCTTGCAGGTACGTCATCTGCTTTTTCTTTTCCGCCGATAGGTACAAATCCACCTTCTTCTCTATAATCTTTTTCCATGCCACCTAAATCCATAAGGCCACCTTCTTGTGCCATAACTCTGTTTGATGGTCTCATACTCATTCTCTCAAATTCTTCTTGTGCAGCTTCTTCTGCTTTTGGTAAAGATAATCCCATGTCTAAATATTTTTCTAATAGAGCTTCTAATATTTTATCGTTCTCTATATTAGATGCCATCATACCGCCAAGACCTCCCATGTCATAACCTATTCTTCCGCCTTGAGCTTTACCTTGTGCATTATAAAAATTTAAATATTCACTATGTTTGTTATGCATTGCACCTACATCTGGATTTTGTTCGTACATTTTTTTCCATCCTCTGTATTCAGGATCTTCATTATAATTTTTACTACCTTCAGAAAAACCTATTCTTCCGCCTTGAGCTCCTCCAGATCTTAATTGAATTTCAAAATCAGGATCTATATCTATTGTTCTTTCTGGAAGTTGTCTTGTAAAACCAGGATCCATGCCTATTTCTCTTTCTGGAATATGTCTACCATAATCTACATTTAATTCTTTTCTCATTTGATTAATTATTTGTTGCATACTTTTTCCTTGATCTATTTGATCTTGTATATAATACGTTCCTTCCCGTGATTTCATATATGCTTCTATAATTTTTTCTACAGGCATAGGTGGTTTATTAGGATTTACATCTGCTGCATATAATTTAGGTCTTACATCTGCTGCATAAGGTAATTCGTCAACACTCATTCCATTAGCATAACCTATTCTTCCGCCGTTAGCTGCTCTTGCAACTTGTGGAGGTAAAAATCTTAATCCTTCTGCTTCTGCTTCTGCATCTGTTCCTCTAGCTGCTGCTGTAATAGTTGGTATATCTATTCCTGTTGTATCCTCTGGTATTGTGTCTCTTGGTTTGCTTTCTACATATCTTCTTGCTGCTTCTCCTGCACCAACTGCTGATGCAAATTTTGCAGCTTGTTTCATATCAAATTCTTCTTGTTGTGCACGATTAATTAAGTAATCACTTAGATTACCAGATTCAGTAGGCATAAATGAGGAAACTATATTACTTAAATCTATTCCAGTTGTATTAGTTTTATTACCTGATCCTGTGCCAAATATATTTGGAATGTTAACTAAGTCAGGTAAATCACTACCTGTTTCAAACATTCCTGAATCTCCTAATACTAAATCTCTATTTATTAAATTTCCTAAAAAATTTTGTCCAACATCACTGCCCATACCTAAATATTCTGTTACTTTATCGGGAAGACCAAATTGATTTACTAAACCAGCACCTACAACTGCAGAAGTAACAGGATTTTCTTTTATAGGATCCATAATGTTTTCTTGAAACCAAGAACCTATTCCATATTTTTTTCTGCCATCAAGTCCTGCAATACCACCATACGCTAATCGTTGTTTTCTTAATGCGCTGTATGTAGGTCGCATGTCGCCTGTAAGGGTAATATCAGGTGCTCCTGTTTCTAGAGAAGAGCCTCCCATATTATACATCTGTCTGTTCATTAATGCTCTGTTTATAGCCATAATTATCTATTTAGTTATTGTACTTTTAAGGCAGGAATTTCACCTGAGTGTTGCTCACTTTACTAGTTTTCTCCTAGTAAATCAAGGCTATGTTGTAACTTCCCTAGGTTTAATTTCTAGGACAGAAGCCACCACATGTAGCCTATTTGCCGTTGCTGCAGTTACTTTTAGAACCTCACTTTCCTCTAAAACTAAAGGTCCTGTTAGTAATTCTGTTGTTGCATTTGCTGATATGGACTTAGTCTTAAATAGACTAAACACATTATCGCTTGTGTCTGTAATCGTGACTGTTATGGTATCAGCATTACCAGAGTCCTCAGACACTAAAATTGACTTAATAACACCTGTTGTAGCAGAGGGCACAGTGTACAAAGTTGTTACACTTGTTGTAGTTAAATCTGCTTTTTTGTTTACAAAAGAATTTGCCATTAGTTTATAAAGAAGTTAAATGCTTCAACTTCGTCCTTTAAATCTTGTTGGTACGTTGAATTTAATTTATTAACAATACCATCTATATCTCTTACAAAAGATTGTTGTATCTGTTGATCATATTCTGGTAAAGGTTGTGTTAAAGATTGTACTATTCTAGCCATTATACGCTCATTGTTTCTGGTAGTTTTGCTTGGTATTGTTCTATTAATTGATTTAATCCTGCTAAAGTTTGTTCACCCATTTTACTTAAAACACGTCCTTTTTCAACACCTTCTAGTAACTTAGATCTATACTGTATTGCTCTGTTAACATAGTTTGGACTATACTTTTGTACACTAGCTGTTATTACATCTTTAGGTATAGGTCTATTATCACCATCGCTTTCAAATGTGCTTTTTTCAAATCCTGTGCCTGGATTCTTATTATACTTAGCAAACGCTGTAGTTATATCTCTAGTTTTATTTGGAGCAAATCTTTTAGCAAGATCATATGCACGTTTTCCTTTAAGACCTAAATTAACTGCATTATATCCTGTTTTACCAAATGCAAGGCCTCCTATTTGAGGTGCAGCAAGAGTCAATAACCCTTTACCTACATTCTTTGCAAATTTACCAATACCACTATCAAAAAATCCTTTAGGTTGTGGTGGTGGAAGATTTGCAATAGTATCATATGTAACATTTGGACCACTAATAGGAGTAAATCCAGTGTTAGCATATACACTACCTTTTATTCCAAATTCATCTACAGGATTTATTTGTATTGTTTTTGTATATAAAGATTCTCCATCATCTTCAGCATCTGGAAGTGTAGAAACAGTTGGAGTATTATCAGGTGTAATCCCCATGCTTACCATCATTTGAGCTACGTCCTCTTCTTGATCATCTCCTGATATGTCTGGTTGAGGTGATGGTGATGGTGTTGTAAAAGCAAAATCTGCTGTGTCATATTCTGGTTCAGGTGCAGGTGGATTGTAAGCAACATACTCATAATCATAACCGCCTCCGTTTCCACCAGAATCTGAAGAAGAAGAACTAGATCCTGCACCATAACCTGAACCCGACATAGTATCTGCATCTGTTCTACCTCTATAACCTGGTCGTTTACCATCTTTCTTTTTAGAAACTAATTGATGTGGTTTCTTCTTTAATTTATCTAATCCCATTATCTTCTTCCATCCGGTTGGTAATCTATTCTAAATGTTCCTAATCTCCAAAACTGACTTGTACTTGTGTTTTCTACTTTTAAAGATATAGATCTAGCTCTTGCACGTGTGTCTATTTTATTTGTGCTGCTTGTAATAGTAAAAGGTCCAAGCGATGAACTAGCTTGTGTTTGATTAGGAAAGTCTCTTAAATTTAATGTAACTCTTGCATCACCTGTTTGAGATAAAAAGTCTGGTATTACTCTTCTTATTTTCATCATAAACTCGCCATCACCAGCTAATCCTTCTTGCCCTATGTCAAAGTCGCCTGATTCTATGTTTGCTGTAATAGCAGTTGTTGCACCTTCTTTAACTTGGTTTAATCCTGTTTCGTGTTCGTAATATGTTGTTGTGCCATCACTGTTACCAAAAATATAATTAGTGTCTGTTGTAGCCGTTGTACCATCTTCGTCGTATGCTGTTGCGTGAGGTTTACCAAATACAGCAGAATCTTGCCATGACGTTCTTGCTAATGTCCCTGTAGTCCATACCGGTCGTTGCGGAGTAGAATCAATGTAATTGTAACAAACCATTCTGTTAACTGTCCCTGATCCTGAGTTAGGATAAAACCACATTACTTCACCAAACAAATTGTTTAGTCCTGCATTAATATGTTGTTTTGGTGTTGTATTAATATCATCGTATACAAAATCTTCTACTAAACAATCTAATGATTCTAATTTACCTGTGTATCTAAAGAAACCATTTTCAGACATCCAATAAGCAGAACCATCAACTTCAACCGCTGCGTTCTGTCCAATCAATCCACAGTTTGTACCAACTTGTTGAAATGAAAAAGTAAAAGGTGCGCCTACAAATTTCATAATAAATAACGCTGTGTCGGTCCAAATGTAAGTTGAATCTCGACCTCTAAGTGCACCAACAATTTTTGACCCATCTGCCAGTCTTTGTGTGCCAGCTGTATTTGTAGCTGTAGGTGTATAAGTATTAATATCTTCTTGAGAAGAAAATCTTATAAACATAGGATCTTGTGTTGTTTTTGTTCCAATCGTTGTTTCTGTACCAAAAAATAATAAGTGTCTATCGGGTGTAGATATTAAAGAAAGAGCAGAAGCTGTAGGTGCATTTGTAACAATTGTTGCTCTTGTATCTGTTGCTCCTGTTGGATTAGAATTCCATTCAAAAGTTTCTCCACTGTTAATAGTTGCAATAAGTTTATTACCAAAATTATCTAATGACCATAATCCTGGTGCTGTAACAACGTCTCCTGATGTTGCAGCGTTCCATCCAAAAAAATTAGATGCATCGGTTACAGTCGCTCCTGATGAGTGTGATGCTGCTGTAGTTCCTGAAGCTCCTCTTGTTAAACCTGATAATGTACCACCACTGTTGCCGGTATAAGTAATAAGTTCGTTGTCAACTAATACTGTTCCTGAAGACGGGAAAGAGGTTGAACTAGCCATCGTTAAACTTGTAACTGATGTGTTAATACTTGATGATAATGTAGAAGTAAACTGACCAGATTTAAATCCACTCCAAGGCCCTAGTCCCCAACCTGTTGATGCAACCTCTACGGCTGGACCTACAGGATAATAGTGTCTAACTCTAATACCACCAGATGTGCTAGCACCACTGCCTGATTCATTTGATCCAACGTTAACTGTTATCGTTGTATCTGACGGCACAGTTGTCACCATAAATTTGTTATCGTCAAAATTAGCTGATGTAAAACCAGAGTTTGTTATAGATGTAAAATTATCTAATAAAATAATATCGTATTGATTTATATTATGTGCTGATGCAAAAGTTATTGTTACAACTGCAGATCCATTAGTTGTAGAAAATGCACTTGTTAATGTTGTTGTAGATTTAAGAGGGTGTATGTCATAAAAAATACCACCTGAATAAGCATACAAAACCCTATTAGTTCCGAGCGCTGCATACTTAATACCTGACGTATTTACAAAATGATGAATAGCGGTGTTACGACCTGTTATGTCTACTGAACCTAATTGAGACCAACCGCCTATTTTTTCTGGTGTGCCATATCTGAATCTAACATTATCACCTGCAACCCATTGGCTTTCGCCTCCAGTTGCTGTAACTTGTTTATTAAATCCAGGAGCAAATTTAACTTTTTGCAGCATAGTAGTTTCCTATGCCCTACGGTTTAGTCGGCCATGTAGCGTTATTACATTTATCAACAGTGTCTTTACCATCAGGAAGATCGCGAAGCGCTTGTCTGTAATTTTTCATATCAGTTGAAATAGCGTTACCTTTTTCTAAAACTGACACTATTTCCCAATCAGACTCTGTTAAAAGTCTATTTCTTTTAACTCTAAGATTAGCTAAAGCTCTAGCAGGGGCAGCATCTGCCCAAGCAGCTTCTTCAGTATCACGTGCGCTCTCTTCTGCGGCTGTAAATTGAATCCGCTCACCGTTAACCATTTTGTATCTAGGCATATTTGTTCTCCTTGTTGTTTGTTTATATACTATTTCCTTTAGTTGTAAAACCTTATTTTACTCCATAAAGACTAATAGTCCCAGAATCTATATTTCCAGAACTCATCTTAAATTGAATTTCATCTATAGCTGAAGTAGTGTTAAAATAACCACCAACAAATTCATTTTGTCCATAATCTTGATGGTGATTTAATTGAAAATGACTTATAAAATGCGTTACAAAAGTTGTAGAGCTAGGATTAAATAGATGTAAATAACCACTAGCATTTTGATCGTTATCATTTCCTACACCTTGAGCTAAAACTTGAAAACCTGTTCCTTGTGCTTGATCGTTACCACCACTATATGCAGCTCCACCTCCTGTGCCATCTTCTTTATGATATGCTTGAAAATCAGTTGAAGTTATAGTTTCATTATAATCAGCTCCTCCAGCAGCATTTCCTTGAAAAGTAAAATTTGAGTTATCAGTAGCTGGATGGATGTTATTAAAAGTAAATAAGTATTCTTTGTATGTATCATCAAGAACAACATCGCTAGTTCCATCAACAAAAGATATGGTTGCAGAGCTACTAGCAGTTTGTGTTTTAATTAATATTAAATTACCTAATCCTGTTATGCTACCAAATTCAGTTGCGTTCTTTACACCATTATTATTTAATTTAACTATACTCATTATGATTTACTCAATCCGTACATTTTAATTACACCACTATCTATGTTTCCACTAGACATTTTAAATTGAATAGCATCTATTGCACTAGTTGTATTAAAATATCCTGCTACAAAACCATCTTTTCCTCCGGTAGCAGCTACTGATGATCTTGACATAAAATGTTTTATAAAAGTTGTAGAGCTAGGATTAAATAAATATAATTCTCCTGATGTACTTTCATCTGCGTCTGTACTTGTGCTATCTGAAACTCTTAAATATGAAGTAGATTGTGCTAAATCTTTTCCAGTTACGTATGATAAAGCTTGTGAAGTGCCAGCCTCATTGTGTGTAGCGTGAAAATAAGTTGAAGTTAAAGTCACTCCATAACTACTACCACCATTTGTACTACCTTGAAATGTAAAATGCTCTGCTTCTGCTGGGTGTATATTAATAAATTTAAATAAATAAGTATCATACGTGCTATCAATACTAGAAGTAAAAGAAGATGTTGATACTCCTGATGATATAGTATTAGTTGTAAGTAAATTCATACTTCCACTAGAACCAAGACCAGCAGCTGCTGTAACATTGCTTAAAGAATTATTATTGTATTTAACTAACGCCATATAATTTTATAACTCCTGAATCTATATTTCCTGAACTCATTTTAAAATCTAACCCTGTGATTGCGGCTGTTGTATTAAAGTATCCACTACTATAATTAACTTGCGCGTGACTATCTTCGTTATTATTACTAATAACCGCTTTAAAATGTTTTACAAAAGTTGTGTTACTAGGTTCAAATAAATGGAGATAACCACTTAAAGCTTCGTCATTATCATTACTTACTTGATGGGTTAAAGTATGATAACCTGTTCCTTGCGCAACATCATCTGCGCTTCTATATCCAAAACCTGTTTCAGTATCGGCTTCATTATGATAAGCATTAAAAGCAGTTGTAGTTTTTGTAATGTCAAAAGAGTGACTAGAAGTATCATCAGTACCATTAAATTGAAAACTTACATTATCAGAAGCTGGATGGATGCTATAAAAAGTAAGTAAGTATTCTTTATATGTAGAATCTATTCCACTTGTAAAACTTAATGATGATGAACTACTAGCTGTCTGTGTAGATATTAAATTTAAAGAGCCAGATGAAAAACCACTAGGTAAAGCTGTGATTGCTGATAAAGCATTATTGTTTGCAGATACTATTGCCATTATTTAACTCCATACATTGTTATAGTTCCAGCGTCCATGTTACCTGAACTCATTTTAAACTGAACAGCATCAATCGCACTTGTTGTGTTAAAGTATCCTCCAGTAAATCCTTGTCTAGACATGGCCTCTGTATCTTGACAATTACCAACTGATAAAAAATTTTTTACAAAAGTAGTGTTGCTTGGATCAAATAAACGAAGAATTCCACTTGCTGATTCATCATTTCCATTACCAGGTTCTTTGCCTAAGATAGTTTGAAAGTTAGTGCTTTGAGCTAAGTCTTGTCCACCATCATACTCTAAGGCTGTTTCAGTAGCATTTCCTTGAGCTTGAAAATAAGTTGAAGTTATAGTTGTATTGTAATTACTTCCCCCATCTGTGCTTCCTTGAAATTGAACATTTGCACCATCTGTGGCAGGATGGATGCTATTAAATAAAAATAAATATTCTTTATATGTAGAATTTATTCCTGAAGTAAATGAAATTGTTGCACTTGAACTAGCAGTTGACGCAGAAATTTTAACTAAATTACCACCAGCACTTGCTGTCTCAAAACCATTAGCACCAGAATTAAATCTAATACCCTCACTAGCAGTTGGTGTTACATTTATACTATTATATTGTAATTTACTTAAAGCCATTATTTTGTTACCCCATACATTTTGATTACACCACTATCTATGTTACCACTAGACATTTTAAAATCTAATGCAGTTATAGCAGCTGTTGTATCAAAATATCCTGCTGTATAATTATCTAAAGCAGCACTAGAATGCCTATGACCAGCAACACGTGCCATAAAATGCGTTACAAAAGTTGTAGAGCTAGGATTAAATAAATATAATTCGCCTGATAATGATCCATCATTATCGTTTCCTACACCATTAAAAAGCCTTTGATAACTTGTTGATGATGCAAGATCATCTCCAGTTGCATAACCTAATTGATTAACAGTATCACCTTCATTATGTTCTGCTTGAAAATTAGTGCTTGTTTTAGTTATATTGTAGGAATGTGATGAAGTATCATCAGAACCATTAAATTCAAAAAAAACATCATCTGATGCAGGGTGAATATTAATAAATTTAAATAAGTAAACATCATACGTGCTGTCAATACTAGAAGTAAAAGAAGATGACGATACCCCTGATGATATAGTATTAGTTGTAAGTAATGTCAGTGCCCCTGCAGATGCTGTTGTTAAACCATTAGGTGTAGAGTTAAAAGCAAAACCATTACTTGCTACTGGTGTTACATCAAAACTATTATATTCAAATTTTGTTAATGCCATTATGTTACTCCATACATTTTTATAACTCCACTATCTATATTCCCTGATGAAAAAGAAAATTGAACACCATCTATTGCTGTCGTGGTATTACAATAACCAGCAGCAAATTCACTCCAAGAAAATGCACTTGATCCTTTATAATATGCTTGTGTTCTTGCTATAAAATGTTTTACAAATGTTGTGCTGCTTGGGTCAAACAAGTGAAGCGTTCCACATACTGATTGATCATTTTCATTGCCTACAATACTTATTCTTTGACCACCAGTGCCTTGTGCTATATCATCTCCAGTTGCATAACCAAAATTTGTAGCTGTTGCACTCTCAGTTTGATATGCTTCAAATTTAGTTGTTGTTTTTGTAGCATCAAAAGCAGAAGAACCATCTCTAAAATTAACCTGAAAACTTGGATTACTAGCAGATGGATGACAATTTATAATTTTAAATATATATTCTTTATAAGTAGAATCTATGTTACTAGTAAAATCTAATGATGAACTACTACTTGCGGTTTGTGTAGATATTAGGTTTAAAGAACCGCCAATATCTGAAGCTGCTAAAGCATCTGCATCTGAGTCCCATGCTAAAAATTTACTTGCTGAGGGAGTTACGTTCAGGCTGTTATAATTAACTTTAGATAAAGCCATAAATATCTCCTATGTTATTCCATACATTTTTATAACGGCTGAATCTATATTACCTGACCCCATAAAAAATTGCACACCATCTACAGCAGTTGTACTATCTAATCTTCCAGCACCAATAGTAGAACCTACTTGATCACCGTCTTGAACATGAGTTGTGTGAAACGTCATTGCTTTTTCAAAAGTTGTTCCTGCTGGATCGTATAAAAATAATCTACCTGATAGGCAAGAGTCATTTGCACCATCAACATTATTAGCAATTTGAAAGCTATCATCATTTACAGATCGAACACTTGAATGATCTACACCGCCATCCATTCTTGTAAAAGTATGGTCATATGTTGAAGATGTAACAAAACTAGAACTTTGACTAAATCTTACTTTTAATACTTGGGCATCTGAAGCTGGATGTAAAGTAATAATATCAAACATATAAGCTTTGTATGTGCTATCAATATTTGAAGTAAAATCAGAAGTAGCTGTTCCTGATGTAATTGTATTTGTAGTTAATAAAGTGTGTGTTGAAGAACCTTTTATAAGTGAGTAGTCTATTCTTTTAAGAACGCCTGCGTCACTTACAAGAAATTCGTCAGTGTCTGCTGGTTCTGCTGTTAGAGCAGTTTGAGCTGATATAACATCTGTATTTAGTTTAGCACCTGTTACAGCGTTAGCTGCAAGACCTGCAGTAAGCACTGCGCCATCTGATGGAGTACCTGTATTTAAAACATCTCCTAATAACATTATAAAGTCAATAACATCGTTCGTAACTAAGTTGCTGGCGAACGTAATTGTAGCCCCTGACACAGTAAAGGAAGATCCTGGTTTTTGTAATACACCATTTAAACTAACTAACATGTGGTTAGCTGATTCTGGACTTACATTTGTACTTGCTACTTGCATCGTATAAGCAGCTTGACCGTTTACAACACTAATTGCATCACAAACTTGAAAGTTTCCTACCACGGGTTGTTTGCCAATATAGGCCATATTATATATCTCCTTTATTCATTTTATACATATCCAAAAAATTCTATTAATATTTTACCTGCTGTATAATTAGCATCTGTTGCTGCACCTGTCACCATATACATATATTTATCTGCAGCTGGTGGTGTTGGTATTGATATCACTGAACCTAATGCTAAGTCTCCACTATCACACATTTGTGTTTGATTTGACAAACCTGTAATTGCAGCATCTTCTGTTCCTGTAGCTTCATCAGCATACCATAAATTTATATCTGGATCCCCACCTGCAGGTGCTTCCATACAAGTCATTTTACCACTTAAAACTGTTCCGTTAACTGCTGCAGTTATTTGTCCAATATGACAATTTGCTGTTGCAGCTTTTCCAATAATATCTCCACTGCCAGAACTAGCTAATCCTGTTAAATCTATTAAAATTTTTGTATGGTAAATATTTCCTAACTTTTCTACTGCAGATCTGTAAACTGTACCTGTGCCTCCAGTAATTCCCGTACCTGCACTTAATGCTGTAACTGTTGTATCACCTAACATTGCTGGTGTAATACTGTTAGTTGATGGGACTGTAGATTGAATAGCACGACCTAAAAAAATACAATACATTGTATCTGTTGAAGCTGTGTTTGCTGACAACGTCAAAGCTGTGCCTGTAGCAGTATATGCTTTACCAGATCCAGGGTGTTGACGTACGTTATTTATAAATAACGCAATTTCATTTTCGTTACTTACTGCATGAGTGAGTGTGTATGAAGATGTTGCTGACGTAGAAAAATTCTGTGTAGCAAACGTAACGAAGTTGTCTGTAGGAATATTTCCAATATAAGCCATCTTACGTTATCTCCATAATGCTCAACGTGCCTGATAGTTTATCTGCAACTGAACAATCTATTTTAATTTCATCTGTTGCTTCTAATACTACTTTACCGCCCGTCAAGACCTCTAAAGAACTTCCTGCGGGAATGTTCACGTCTTTGACAAGAAACGATGTACCATTAGAAACGTTGTTTGCTCCACCTCTGTTTCCTGTATCACTAACAAGTTCTACTTCTGCAGTTACAGAAGTTGTGTTTATGTTAGTTAATATTAGACCAAGAACAACAGTTGTTGTGCTTGAAGCACATGTGTACATCTTGTATGCAGTTCCTGCAGAAGCTGGTTCTGCTGCGAAAGTAACCACCTTAAACGTATTTGCCATATTTTATCTCCTATTTTCCTTTTATATATTATCCTAAAGCAATTGCAAGAGCCGTGGGATCTTCAATTGTTGTGTGTTCCGTTCCGTTTAAATCTAGTACATCACAGTGTAATGTGCCATCAAAATACCCGTCTTTAAATTCTAGAGACGAGGTACCTACATCTACGTCATTATCTGTAACAGGTGCTAATACACCATCTGTAAGTTTAATTTGATTTTGATTACCTGCATAAAAATGAATAGTGTCTGCTGTTTCAAAGTCTATTTTTGTTTGATCATCTTCACCTATTTTTACGTCTGTTGCAAGTATAGACGTAATAGCAGTTTGTGCTGCTGCCATTCGGGCTGCTCCTAAAGTTCCTGAGCCGATATTCGATGCATTTGTAGTATCTGTTGTTGCAGAAGAAGCTAATGATGTTCCGTTAAGTGTAATTGCGTCTGCTTCTAATGTTCCGTCTACGTCCACATCTCCTGATATATCTAATTCTGTTGCTACAATTTTATTATTAAATGTGGCTGCACCTGCTTCACTTCCGTCAAGAGTAAGCATAGTAATATCAGAACTATTGTCTGTGCCTTTAAATATAATATCAGTGTCATTTGCTGTAGCATCAATTGTAATATTTCCGGATGAAGTTTGTAAAGTAACAGCTGCATCACCTGCAGCAAGGTCGTCAGCTGCTATACTTGAAGCAGTAACACCAGTTTGAAAATATGTTTTTAATGTAGTGACATTGGTCATTCTCATTGTGCCATCGTCATTTACAAGTAAACCATCTCCATCTGCGACTGCTGTAGTACCTCTTGAAGTACCACCATCTATTAAATTAATTTCAGCTGCTGTCGTAGTTATTGTTGTACCATTTATGGATAAGGCATCTGTTTCTAATGTACCGTCTATATCTGCATCACCAGAAACATCTAAAGTAGCTGCGTCTAGCTCACCAGATAAAGTAATGTTAGTAGCACCAGTAATAGCACCATCCATTGCGATAGCGCCGTTAATATCTATTGTTGTAGCTGCTATTTGTACTTCTGTATCTGCAACAATATCTAATTGGCCATCTGTAGATGAATTAATATATAAACCAGTATCTCTAAAAAGAAGTTTATTCGTTGAGTTTAAAGTTAACCCTGTGCCATCTGTATGTGTTAAAGTTGTATCTGAATCTGCACCAAAACTTAATACAGCAGAGTCACTTAATAATTTAAGATCATCACCAATTACAGCATCTTTTGCCACAGATAATCCACCGTCAGTTTGTAGTGATCCATCTGTTGTAGAAGTTGCTTCAGTAGTGTCGTCAGTTTTTACAATACCACTAGCTGTAACTGTAGTAGCCGTTAATGCTTGTGCAGCAATTGTGCTACCTGATTGCGCAGTAAAAGTATTTGCTGTAAATTGAAAATCATCGGCTCCTGCAATTTTAATATCTATTTGGTCATCAGTATCTGCTGTAATAGTTGTATCACCATCCGCATCTAAAACTAATTCTCTTCCCTCTATATCAAGAGCCCCACCAAATCCTGCATCAACAAGGTTTGTTCCATCTGAATAAACTAATCTTGTAGTTTTTTCTGATACACCAAAAGTAATACCAGTTCCTGATGCTGTTTTAAATTGAACAGTGTATGCGCCTGACGTTCCATTAGTTACAATATAAACTTTTTCTACTGAATCTGGAACAGTTACAATTGAGTTTCCTGTTATTGTTCCTGTTAATTTTATAACAGCATGTCTTGCAACGGATGTTGATTCTGTTGAGTCACCATCTGTTATAGATAAAGCTGTTGTTCCACCACTAGTTACTGCTTGTTCTACATAACCAGCAATTGCTTTTTCAATAATTTCTAAATTGGTATTAGTTTTTGTTCCCCATGTACCGGCGTTTTCGCCAGTTGCCATTTTTTCTATACCGAGGTCTGTATATGATGATGCCATAATTTATCCTATTGTTTTACTGAATCTACTCCTAATCTAACAGTGCCATCAGTGTAGTCGTCTCGTCTTCTTCTACCTATTTGTTCTCCTGCAAATTTTTGAACTTCTTCTTTGTATTTTGCTTCATATAATTGTAGCATATCTGCTGGCCCTTTTAAATAGCCATAAGCCTCCGCTAAAC